>Ga0316197_10000222_pt1 | contig 41683 bp, 31 predicted proteins | sample OudBiesiAoxic_MG_FD_204939 | JGI IMG/M metagenome (GOLD analysis project Ga0316197, IMG submission 204939) | Coastal sediment microbial communities from Oude Bieten Haven, Netherlands - site A oxic | ecosystem: Environmental > Aquatic > Marine > Coastal > Sediment | place: Netherlands... | reverse complement strand
TAGAACCTAGAACCTAGAACCTAGAACCTAGAACCTAGAACCTAGAACCTAGAACCTAGAACCTAGAACCTAGAACCTAGAACCTAGAACCTAGAACCTAGAACCTAGAACCTAGAACCTAGAACCTAGAACCTGCGCATCAATGCTCTGCCGATTTAGCCTTGAGTCGGCTAATCGCCGATTGAAGTGCAAACTGATATCCCTGGGCGCCCAGACCACAGATCACGCCGACAGCTTTATCTGAGAAATAGGAGTGGTGACGAAAAGGCTCCCGGGCATGCACATTAGAGAGATGTACTTCGATAAAGGGAATGGATACACCCAGAATGGCGTCTCTTAGTGCGACACTTGTGTGAGTAAATGCGGCGGGGTTAATGATGATAAAGTCGGCCTCCGTTGCGTGGATGGCATCGATCAGCTCATATTCTGCATTTGATTGGATATGTTCGAGGACAACGCCTGCATTGGTTGACTCATCTTGTAGCTCTTTGACTATTTGTTCTAAGGTGTGATGACCATAGTGTCCAGGCTCTCTGCGACCTAACAGATTCAGGTTCGGTCCGTTTACCAGTAAGATCTTTGTCTTGCCGCCCATGGAGGTATCCTTGCTTTTTAAATAGTAATAGGTGAGTAATCGCTGACTATTTTAGATTAAATGACTTATCTGATTTCAACAGAAGTTAGCGGAGTTGTCGACTTTTAGCGTCAATTTCGGCGACTTTTTCTGCAAGATGAGGGAAGGAAAGGCGGCGAGATGATGCTGATAAAGTCGATAGCTGTTGGAGCCTAGAACCTACAACCTACAACCTAGAACCTTTTTTCTAGCACCTTTAATAGTCTGACTTACTTCGTCTTAATGCCTTGGTTGCGCCTTTCTGTTTCTTTGTATCGACACGCCTACGCTGGCTGCCTTTTGTGGGCTTGGTCGCTATGCGTCTTTTCTGAATGATAGCAACGCTGGCGATAAGTTCGATGAATTGGGCTAACGCTGTCTGACGGTTGAAGTCTTGACTACGACTCTGTTGACACTTAATGATGATTTTGCCGCTTTTGGTGATGCGATGATCCGCTTTCTTAAGGAGTGCTTGCTTGTAGAAATCCGGCAGAGATGAAGCCTTAATATCGAAGATGATTTGGGCCGCAGTAGAAACCTTATTAATATGTTGGCCACCCGCACCACTGGAGCGAATAAATTGCCATTCAATCTCATTTTCTTGAAGAGAGACACTGTTCGAAATTTTTATCATGGCAAAATATATCGTCGTTTGGGGGAGTGTATCTTAACAGAATATTGAGTTTATTCAGTATCGATATCTCTGTTATGCTCCCGAGCGTCAGACATTTATTCTAGTTCGGAGTTTTTCTATGTTATGCAAAATCCCAGATATTGCTGAAGGTGTTATCAGCCTTTTTGCTAGCGGGCGTTTGTCTACCTCTGATTATCAGCAACACCTTAAGCCTTTGATTGAGCGCTATCGTGAACAATCGGGTAAGGTGTGTCTCTATATCGAAGCCGATGTGTTATTAGAGGGGTGGGACTCACAGTCCCTGACGGGAAGTGGTGAGGTTCAACTGCCTAACTTCGATGGTTTAGTCCTGGTGGGGGGGCCCGATTGGTTCGGTAACGCCGTTCGTCTGATGGGGCCATTTATGCAGGGCGAGGTGGCCTGGTATCCATTAGAGGAAAAAGAGTTAGCGAGAGACTGGATCGCCACTAATATTGAGAAATAAATTTGCAGGCGTCCTGACCAAATATAAGATATGTTTAACAAAGCATTAGCTTTGTCATTATTGTAGAATACTAATATATATAGAATATAAGTATTAGTAGAATAGTAAGCCGTCAATCAAGTTCTAACTCATGATTAAACTCATCTCATGAATGATAGAAAACGCTGGTGGCATCTTAATTTAAGGAAAATCATATGCTTTCAAAAAATGGAACCTCACTTAACGCTTCCGCTAAATTTATCTCTATCGCGCTGGCAGGTATTTTCATGGTTGGTTTAAGTGGTTGTGCGCCAGAGGTCGGCAGCGACAAGTGGTGTAAGCAGATGAGCGAAAAAGACTCAGGTGATTGGTCTGCTAACGAAGCGGCCGATTATGCTAAGCACTGCGTATTTAAATAGGTCACTCGGTTGATTAGTGGCTCATTAAGGAGCCATGATCATTGCTCTTCAAATGCTCACCCAGCATTGAGCTTGTGCTAAAAATAGTTTTATGCCGAATGTGATGCAGGCAATACTTTAGATTTTGAATCCTAAGTTTATATTGCCTGCGCTGAACTTTCAGATACCATCGCAGTCAGATTAAAAACAGGTTCAGTAGCATTTTTTATAAGGTATTTTTTGCGCTATCAATTTCGTCTATTCACCCATAAGATCGCCATTGCGTTGATCGCCGTTGTGCTACTGCAGTTTGCAGGGGCTAACTTAGGCGCGCATCAGTTGCATCTTGGGAGTCATGACGAAGAATCTGAAAACCACCCTCATCTGCAGTTTACCGCCGAGATCACCAGTCTGGCTCAGTGTGTCGATTGCACCTGTTCTACCGAAACTGAGTTAGATTTTGACGACGTTTCATCAAATCAGAATTTAGCATCAGAGGGTAATGTTAGTAGCGGTCATTCACACCTTGTGAGTAAGACAGAGACAAAAACCTTCGATCTTTGTCTGGATTGTCAGTGTCATGGTGGTCACGTTACTGCTATGTCTTTCAATTCAACGACACCTTTGGCTCCAGTGGATGATGCTCCTACCAGCATCAGTAGTCATTACCTACCACCGGAAGCGCTACCGGACTACCGCCCCCCTATAGCATAACCTTTAGTTTCTGCTTATGAGCCTTGGCTTATTGCCGGAAGCAATATCATTTAAAGCAGTTAATTGGATATGGGTAGCCCTTTGCTACACAGCTCCTGATAATGATTTAACCCGATAACGACCTCGTATACCTGTCGCATAAGTGCTTCTGAACTCCGTTTCAGTAGGCGAAATCGGTGATGGGTCTGTCGTATCCGGGATAGGATATGCGATGAAAAAAACAATAATTGCCAGCCTATTGTTAGCTTACTTAACAAGTGGAGCCGCGAGTGCTCAGGCTGCTATAGAAGCAGACTTACAAGCCCCTTCTCTGGCTTATACACCATGTACATCGGTGAACAAGAGTGCTAATCAAACCCAGTTCGAGTCTTGGCTACCTGGCCTGATGCAGAGCTTTAATGCCTTGCCTGAAGTTGCCGCTCAACAGGCGAGACGCACTCAAGCCGAGTTGAGTATTAAGGCGGCCGATCAGGCGGTCTACAATCCTGAGCTGGGTTTGGATTACCAAAATGCGAGCGATGATAGTTATACGCTCGGTATCAGCCAGACCATTGACTGGGGGGATAAGCGCGGCGCGGCGACACGTAAAGCCCAGCTTGAGTCTGAAATTATGCTTTCCGATATCTCGTTGGATCGAAGTCAGATGTTGGCTGACTCGATATTGAGTCTGGTTGAACAAGCTCAAAACCGTAAGGCGGTGGTGTTTCAAAAGCAGCAACTGCAAGCGGCTAAGACGCAATTTGAGATCGCCAAGCAACAGATGCAGGTTGGTGACCTATCGGCTGTAGAACTTAAATTGATTCAACTCGATGTGGCGAGTAAAGCCGCCGATTACGCCATAGCCGAGCAGGCCTCGATTACCTCCGATGCCAATGTGTTGATGTTACTCGGAGACAGCGAACTGCCCTTTAGCGGATTTCTCGGTGCGCTCTCTCTTCCAAAGATATCGACTCAGGTAGACCCTGACTTACCCGCTTTGAGGAGTGCTTATCAGCAAGTGCTATTAGCCAAGGTGACGGTTCAACAGGTGAAGGCCGACACATCAGCCGATCCCACCGTCAGTTTAAATGCCGAACGTGAAGGGGAAGATAACAAGTTTGGGCTCGGCATCTCAATCCCCCTGCAGGTCCGCAATAATTACAGTGAAACCTTAGCCGTGGCCAGTCAGGACATTGCCGTTGCCGAGCAAACTTATCTGGCACGTGAAAGGGTGTTGATTCAACAGCAGAAGAAGTTCCATCTGAGTCTGCCAAGACTCACCGAGCGTTATCAAGATTGGCGTGAACTGGTACTGAACTCGGGTCAGGAGGCCGCATCGGCATTGGCTCAACAATGGCGAGCCGGTGACATCAATACCAGTGATTATCTGCAGAGTCAGCGACAGCTTTCAAGCAGTTATCTCGTCGGCCTGACTCTGGAGACGGCTCTGTATCAGAGCTGGCTGGAGTGGATGGGCGCCAGCGGACAACTTGAATCATTTCTTCAGGCACAACTTTCAGCTCAGCCCTCGCATTTGGCATCAAATACGGCTGCGGCACTGTAATCAGACGGAATAATGAATATGAAAAACCAGAAATCAGTTAATAATAGTTTCGAGCTCAATGCGACAGGCAATGCGTCAATTAATGCGATCACCAGAGCCATGGGCTTTGGTCTGTTGATCACTTTAGCCGCGGCTATCTCACTCCCTTCGACAGCATTTGCGGGCGAAGGGCATGATCATGGCGTCGAATCTGCTAAGAAAGCAGAGCTTAACAATGTCTCATTAGTAAATACTTCACTGGAAATTGCCGATGACGGACACGGGCATGGAGAAGAAGCGGAAGAGGAGGGCCATGCACTGGAGTTAACCGCAGAGCAGCAACTGCTGGCAGGCATTGAGGTTGCCAGGCTCTCAGAAGAATCCTTCAGTCTCGAAGCTGTGGCTACGGCGACCTTAGTGGTCGACAGGGACAGAACCATGACGCTGGCGCCTCAACTGGATGTCAGAATCGAGCAGCGTCATGTAGTGCCGGGACAAGAGGTGAAAAAAGGGCAGCCCTTGCTGACCTTAGGTGGCGTTGCCGTGGCGCAGGCGCAGGCGGAATACATCAATGCCGCAGCCGAATGGAGCCGTGTTAAGCGTATGAGTAAGAGTGCTGTCAGTGCGAGCCGCCGTCTCCAGGCTCAGGTCGATGCCGAGCTTAAACGCGCAACCCTCGAAGCGATGAAGATGACGAGTGCTCAGATAGGCAAATTAGAGTCTAGTCCTGAGACTATCGGTAGCTATCAACTGCTGGCGCCTATCAATGGCCGCGTTCAGCAAGATCTTGCCATGCTGGGACAAGTGGTGACAGCGGGGACGGCGTTGATGCAGCTTACCGATGAATCACACCTATGGGTAGAAGCTCAGGTGACGCCAAAGCAGTCTGAGAATGTGAGCATAGGCAGTAAGGCTCTGGTTCGGGTTGGGGATAAAACCTTAGAGGCGAAGATCATAGGTCGTTCTCATGAGCTCGATAGTGTGACCCGCACCGAGCAGATCTTAGTGAGTCTTGAAAACCCCGGCCACGTCATTCATGCGGGGCAATTTGCTGAACTCTATCTTCCCAATGCTGTGCAAGGTGGCGTCATTCTTCCCGATGCGGCGCTGACCCGTGGTGGCGATGGTGATTGGCAGGTTTTTGTTCAAGATGAGGATGGCTTCGAGGCCGTCGAAGTGGAAGTGGTTGAACGTCAGCGCGGCATGAACTTAGTTCGTGGTCTGGCTGCGGGCAGTAATGTTGTGGTATCCGGGGCGTTCTTTCTGGCCTCAGAGCAAGCCAAATCAGGCTTCGATATCCATAACCACTAATTACCACTAAGGCTCGCTCTTGGGGCGAGTAAGAAAAGAGGTTCTCGTATGTTACAGAGACTTATTGAGGTTGCTATCCGTAACCGATTGTTGGTGGTGTTGGCATTGATCGCAGTTGCGATCGCCAGTGTGGCCATGTTACCTAAATTAAATCTGGATGCTTTTCCGGATGTGACCAATGTGCAGGTTACGGTCAATACCGAAGCCGAGGGCCTGGCGGCCGAAGAAGTTGAAAAGCTGATCAGTTATCCGGTCGAATCGGCCATGTACGCGCTGCCGGCAGTAACGGAAGTGCGTTCGCTCTCCCGTACAGGTCTTTCTCTGGTGACCGTAGTGTTCGCCGAAGGCACCGATATTTACTTCGCTCGTCAGCAGGTGTTTGAGCAGTTGCAAGCGGCGAGAGAGATGATCCCCGATGGCATAGGTGTACCTGAAATCGGGCCCAATACCTCCGGACTCGGCCAGATATTTCAGTATATCCTGCGAGCTGCGCCGGGTTCAGGTATCGATGCCGCCGAGCTTCGAAGCCTGAATGACTACCTGGTTAAGCTCATCATGATGCCCGTGGGTGGTGTCACGGATGTACTCTCATTTGGTGGTGACGTGCGTCAGTATCAGGTGCAGATCGATCCTAACAAGTTGCTGAGTTTTGGTTTGTCTATGGAGCAGGTCACCACGGCGCTGGAAAGTAATAACCGTAATGCCGGTGGCTGGTTTATGGATCAGGGGCAGGAGCAGTTGGTTGTTCGTGGCTATGGCTTGCTGCCTTCCGGTGACGAGGGACTCAAGGCGATCGCTCTGATCCCGCTAACCGAATTTGCGGGCACGCCTATTCGGGTTGGTGATATCGCTAAGGTCGATTACGGCAGTGAGATAAGAGTGGGCGCCGTGACGATGACGCGCCGGGATGAAGCCGGTACGCCACAGGTACTCGGTGAAGTGGTCGCGGGGGTTATCCTGAAGCGCATGGGCGCTAACACTAAGGCGACTATCGATGATATCAATGCCAGAACCGCATTAGTCGAACAAGCACTGCCTGATGGCGTCACGTTCGAGGTCTTCTACGATCAAGCCGATCTGGTTGAGCAGGCGGTAACAACGGTACGCGACGCGCTCTTGATGGCCTTCGTGTTTATTGTGGTTATCCTGGCGCTGTTTTTGGTGAACATCCGCGCCACCATGTTGGTGCTACTGTCGATACCGGTCTCTATCTGCTTAGCCTTGATGGTGATGTCTTATTTCGGCATGTCGGCTAACCTGATGTCGCTCGGCGGGCTGGCGGTCGCCATCGGTATGTTAGTCGATGGTTCGGTGGTGATGGTTGAGAATATCTTTAAGCATCTGACTCAGCCCGATAGACGTCACTTAGGCGCTGCGCGCGATCGCGCCGACGGTGAGGCCGATCCTCACCATGTCGATGAAGATCAGCATGGTATCGCCATGCGAGTCATGTTGGCGGCAAAAGAGGTCTGTAGCCCTATCTTCTTTGCTACGGCGATTATCATCGTGGTCTTCGCGCCACTCTTTGCGCTGGAAGGGGTGGAAGGTAAGTTATTCCAGCCGATGGCGGTGAGTATTATCTTAGCCATGCTGTCGGCCTTAGTCGTGGCCTTGGTTGCTGTACCTGCATTGGCCGTTTTCCTCTTTAAGCGTGGTATCACACTCAGAGAGAGTGCGGTATTAAAGCCTATTGAGAAAGGCTATCGCCGCTTGCTAACAGTAACCATGGCAAGGCCTAAGACGGTGATTGTCACTGCGTTAACCTTGTTTGTGCTGAGCATGTCGCTGTTGCCTCAATTGGGTACTGAGTTTGTTCCCGAGCTCGAAGAGGGCACGATTAACCTGAGGGTCACGCTGGCACCGACAGCCAGCTTGGGGACTTCGCTCGATGTGGCGCCTAAGCTGGAAAAGATGTTGTTGGAATTTCCTGAGGTCGAGTATGCCCTTAGCCGAATTGGTGCCCCCGAGCTGGGTGGCGATCCTGAGCCTGTGAGCAATATTGAGATCTATATTGGTCTCAAGCCGGTTGAGCAGTGGCAGTCGGCATCGAACCGGGTTGAACTGCAGAAGTTAATGGAAGCCAAGCTCAGTATTTATCCGGGCCTACTGTTTACCTTCTCTCAACCGATTGCGACACGAGTGGATGAGCTGTTATCCGGGGTTAAGGCGCAGCTGGCGATAAAGATCTTCGGTCCCGATTTAGATGTACTTTCTCAAAGTGGTGAGAGGCTAACCGAGTTGGTTTCCAGCATCCCGGGCGCCGTAGATGTGTCATTGGAGCAGGTCAGTGGCGAGGCTCAGTTAGTGGTACGTCCAAAGCGCGAGCTGCTTGCCCGTTACGGTATCAGTGTCGATGAGGTGATGAGCCTGGTTAGTCAGGGAGTGGGTGGCGTGAGTGCCGGTCAGGTGATCGACGGTAATGCAAGGTATGACATCAACGTGCGTCTTGCCGAGCAATATCGAAATGCTCCAGATGCGCTCAGAGATCTTATTCTCAGTGGCGTTAACGGTGCTACCGTGCGTTTAGGCGAGGTGGCGAGTGTCGAAGTTGAGATGGCACCACCGAATATCAGGCGTGATGATGTTCAACGTCGTGTTGTGGTTCAGGCGAACGTATCGGGTCGTGATATGGGATCTGTGGTTGATGACATCTATGCCATTATTCCAGAGGCGAAGCTGCCTGCGGGCTATACAGTCGTGGTGGGCGGCCAATATGAGAATCAACAGCGTGCACAGCAAAAACTGATGTTGGTTGTGCCTATCTCAATTGGTTTAATCGCACTGTTACTCTACTTCTCGTTTGGTTCTGTTAAGCAGGTCGGCCTGATCATGGCAAATGTTCCCTTAGCCTTGATTGGTGGTGTAGTAGCGCTATATATCAGCGGTACCTACCTGTCGGTGCCAAGTTCAATCGGTTTTATCACCCTGTTTGGTGTCGCCGTATTGAATGGCGTGGTGCTGGTGGACTCGATCAACCAACGTCGAGAGTCGGCATTAAGTGATCTGTCGGGAGCGGGTGGCGGTGTAGAGAGCCTCTATGAGTCAGTCTATGAGGGGACGGTAGGACGTCTACGCCCGGTATTGATGACGGCATTGACCTCGGCGCTCGGGCTTATTCCAATTCTTATTTCGAGTGGCGTGGGAAGTGAGATCCAGCAGCCATTGGCAGTCGTGATTATCGGCGGCTTGTTTAGCTCAACAGCCTTAACCTTGTTGGTGTTACCGACCCTGTATCGCTGGTTATATCAGGGCCCGAAGGAGAAGGGTGTGAGCAGAGAGCTTGAGGCGTTAGATTAGGCTTCACCTTAGTTATGGTTTTAGTTTTTAACATCAAGGAAGAAGGGGGGAATAGGGTGCATTAGTCTGCCGCTCTATTCAGTGTACCCAAACGACCTCTAAATGCAGGATTCAGCATTTTGAAGAAGCTGGGAATATAGCCCCCTTTGTTACGGTCTGTCAGTATTACTGGTCGTTATGCCGGATACTGGCTAATTTAGTACGCGGAGCAGGGTAGCTCCGCTTTTTCAGAAGGAGTTAAGCATGGCACATGCCCACGCTCATAATTTTGAATCTAATAGTAAAAAGTTATATATCGCGATTATTATTAACGTCATTCTGACACTGTTTCAGATTGTCGGAGGCATCATGGCCGGAAGTCTGTCTCTTCTTGCCGATGCCCTGCACAACTTCAGTGATGCCGGCGCTATCATCATTGCCGTTATCGCACGTCGTATAGGTAATAAACCTGCCAGCAGCCGCATGACATTTGGCTATAAACGAGCGGAAATTATTGGCACACTAATCAATAGTGTCTCCTTGATTGCCGTTGGTATCTACCTGATTGCTGAATCTATCGACCGCTATTTTAACCCGCAACCGGTAGACGGTTGGATTGTCTTTGCCGTTGCAGGCATCGCCCTGATAATCGATATCGCCACGGCACTGTTAACTTACTCCTCCGGTGCTAAAGATAATCTCAATATTCGCGCCGCATTTATTCACAATGTCTCCGATGCCATGGCCTCGGTGGCCGTTATCATCGCGGGTATCTTGATCATCTATTTTCAGTGGTATGTGGTCGACCTTATTACTACCGCAATCATCTCTGTCTATGTGATCTACCATGGCGCGATTTTGCTACGTAAGGCGATTTTGATCTTGATGGAGGCCACGCCTGAAGAGATAGATATCGATACAATAAAAGCCGCAGTTTGTAAGCTAGAGCCTATTAAATCGATGGAGCATGTTCATGTGTGGGAGATTTCAGACAAGCGTTACATGTTTACCGCCAACCTTATTCTCGTCGATAAGGATCAATCAGAAGCCGCATTGCGGCTCGTTAAACGGTGTTTAGCTACAGAGTTTAATATAGAGCATACCACCTTAGAGGTTATCGATAAGATTCAGGATAATGGCCAATGTGCTTAGTGGTTTAGGCTTAGATGATTACCAAATAGTCATCTTGGTATCGTTATAGCTTGAGAAAAAAACGGCAGCCAAGCTAGGCTGCCAAATGCAGAGATGGTGAAGATATTTAGGGTTCTTTGTGGTTTGATTACCTCCTGACCAAAGGTGTATGGGTTGGGGTTAAAATATGGGGTTATTTAGCGATTTTAGGACCTACATACTTAGTCAATTTACCGTAACCGCCCTTCAAAATTTTCACATTGTCGTAGCCTAAATGACGTAACGCCGTTCCGGCTGCCATCGCTCTGGCCCCCGATTTACATACCAAAACGACAGGTTTATCTTTGGGGAGTTGCGCTAAATTTTCTGGCATAAACAACTCATCGATACCGATATTTAATTTATTATCCATGGTGAGACCAAAGATCTGACGCTCTTGTGGAGTACGAATATCCACGGTTAGCATGGCTTTATTCGATTGTAACTGCTTAACAAATGCTTCCGCACTAATCAGACCTATAGCTTTACCAGCACTGGATCCTTTTGCCTGACTAAACTGCTGCTGATAACTCTGTGCCAGCTGAGTATCGTAGGCCATGGCCTGGGTGCTCATTCCCATAAATGCGCATAGCAGGGTGATGCTTAAGTAGGGTTTCATCCTTCTTTCACTCCAATTTTTTTGGTTAATCAATATATGCCTGAGGTGGTTAATCACAGGGCTAGTCGGATATGACTCAAAGAGTCTCTTCGAGAGTCACATCATTCACATAAGAGATAGCGGCTTCTACTCGTGACTCGAGTTCAATTCCCGGACATGAATTGAGTGCATTATGTGCAGTGTTATCGGCTTGTTCAATTGAGCCGTGTCACATAAATATGTGGGGTGAGAATTGAAAAAATATCAAGAAGGCTCACAAGTTTAAATGCTGCTTATTAGGAGGTGGTTGGATGAAAGACTAGTGCGAGCGGATGTTGAAGGATGGAAATGCTGCTGATAAATATCTCATAAGATGTGAAATCGAAATCCCAGTTAGCAAGGTGATAACATTTTAGTTGTAAAAACCATGACACGATGAGTATTGAGGGGCAAAGAGCTGCCCCCTCAACTTTATAAGCGATAGAGCAGCGAATTAGTGCTATTGGTATTTTGTCTTAACTTGCTCCATCAGGACTTGCCATTGTGGGTACTCTTTCAAGCTGGATTCCAGATCGCCCCATGGGGTAAGCGTTTGGAGCTTTTGTTGTTCGCTGTCTTGTTTGAGCTGAGTGACTTGATAAAGGTAATAGAAAGCCGATGCGCGATAGTTGGCGGCGCAGTGGACCAGGATGTCTTTATCTTTATTCGTGTTCATTATTGAGAAAAAGCGCTCAACATCTTCTATGCTCGGCTTTTTCCAGTCGACTGAGATGGACTCATATTTCATCCCCGCCGCCTCAACCAGTTTGGCTTCATCCTCATGGCCGCTTGAGTTGCCATCGGGAATTAGATTGATGACGAGATCGACACCGGCTTGCTGCAAGGTTTCAAACTGGGCTTCGCTTGGGAGTCCAGCGGTGATGACGTTGGCACTGTTGAACTGTACCGCTTTAATATCCTGAAGTGCGTCGGGGGCAATTTCTGCCTGTGCAGTCGCTGCACTCAGTAAGGCTACGAGGAAAATGGAACGTCGCATCTTGCTTCCTTTTATATTTCGATTGAGTGACGGCCTATTAGAATTTTTCTAAAGGGCTTAGTCCAATTGCAGTACTTAAACTTAGTATCAGACCTTCACCTTGATGACGACTTTACGTACTTTTTTCGGAGTCGAGCTTGTCCCTGGCATGTGCATATCATCAGGGAAAAATATCGCAAACATCCCGGCTTTTAACGGAATAAACGCCGCTTCATGTTTGTTGGCTTCATAGTCGAACTCGGCATAGTCGTGCTCCGCGTTATATGGCATCGACGGCGTCTGAGAGCCTAATGGCAGAAAGCCAAACTCCTCTTCACCGCTAACCACATACTGGACATCGATATAGTGCTCATGAACCTCAAAAGGCTCCACTTCCTTAGGCTTAGTTTCATAATCATTGACGATAACGAATAGGTTCTTGCCATCTAGTTCATAACTTCCAGCCTCGAGGCGGCTAAAGTCTGTCTCAGCCAAGTGGGTTAAAGCCGCTGCTATTCTCGGGCTAATGTGTGAGTAAAGGTCTAAATTACTTAAAGTATCGACAATCATAGAGTGCTCAGATTTATTGGCAGCTTATGACATGAGTTTAGCGCTCATGCCGTTTCGATCAAGCCTTGTTTTGCTTAATACCAGTCGGTATAGGAGTATAAGGGGCAATCGTGCCGCTCAGGATTTCAGACAAGATAGGATCTCAAATGGGATATTGTGTTGCTCGAAGGCGTTTTTTAACTGCTGAGTGATCTTAGATTTTGGTTTGAGAGGAAAGCTGATCTTCCCTTTTGTTGCATGGATAAACAGATGGTCTCCGAGTAAACGCACTGAGTTGATCTCATCATACTTGACGATAAGGTCCTTGGCGGGTCCCCAGTCACTTTCCATCGAGAGCTTGCAAAATTCGACTGAGTCATGGGTAAACGCTATTTTTTGCTGCCAGATAAAATAGATCCACCAGATACAAGTACAGATAAACAGCAGGGGGACCAGCAGATCCCAACCAGAGTCAAAAACGCTTATTTTCATAATAAACAAGATATAACTACTTGAAATAAAAGCGATGATAAAACTCAGCTTTCTGAAGGGGCGGATCTGGGTGTTTTCCATCTTTGATATTCCTTATCAAGACTGTCCTTTGGTAAGGCTATAGTATAGGCACTATTTTAAAAAGTTATCTTTTGTTAAATAGTGTTCTTTTTCTCTTAAATTGGGGTCATTAACTTGCCAGCTTTACGTTTTCTTGCCGGACCGACAGCGTACAAACAGATCGCAGAAAATGGTCTGAAACCAGAGTTATTTACTCAACTTCTGGCGGCATCGGGTGGGCCTAAATGGATAGGTATCGCCGGATTAGATAAGTACCTGTTTGGTGAGTTTTTTAAAGAGCGCAAGACACCTCTGCATACTCTGGGTGCATCTTCGGGGGCGTGGCGATTATCTTGTCTGGCTCAGGATGAACCGCTAGCAGCCTATAACCGATTAGAGCAACTCTATATTGGCCAGCGTTATGATGTGAAACCAACTCCTGCACAGGTATCCAAGCAGGTAGGAGGCATTATTACCGGTATTTTAGGTCAAGCAGCCGGGCAAGATATTGTCGATAACAGGGTCGTTAAGACACATCTGCTTGCCTGCAGAGGCAGGCACCTTAACCGCCTACCGGGTCGGCTCTCATTGGGTATCGGTTTGGCGACGACTGCGGTAACTAATTTGATGAGCCGTAAAAGCTTAGGTTTGCACTTTGAGCGCTTCGTTTTTAGTGCACAAGATAAGGGGTCCCCCTTTAATCGGCTCGACGATCTTCCGAGCCAACAGGTCAGTCTGACAGAGAAAAATATCGCGCGCGTCCTGTTGGCAACCGGATCCATTCCTTGGGTCTTAGCGCCGGTGACGGATATTGCCGGGGCGCCTAAGGGACATTACTATGATGGTGGGATCACCGATTATCATTTCGACCTGCCACTGTCCCATGCCGAGGGATTGACCCTCTATCCCCATTTCTATCCCAGTCTTACCCCAGGTTGGTTCGATAAGTCTCTCCCCTGGCGTAAGGCAAAGAAAAATTATCATAACGCGCTGATCATCGCCCCAACCAAAGCGTACCTTGATTCTCTGCCTCACCGGAAGTTACCCGACCGGGGTGACTTTAAGCGTATGGAGAGTAATGAGAGGATACGATATTGGCGGGAGTCTATCGCTGTGAGTGGCGTTTTAGCCGAGGAGTTGGCCGATGTGATAGCGAAAGAGGCTATCATGGAACACCTTGAATATTTGTAGTGTCGTGCGACGATTTGAAACAAATCCCCACTTTAACCTGTCTAATATTGTGTAGCCGTATCGAGCCTGAGCAGTAAATTCTGCAACTGCTACACTTTAATATTATTGCCTTACAGATCTTTATCTTGGGCAGCAGCTCATCGGCGGTTACCGGCCCTAAATAAGGGGAAGGGGGAGACTATGCAAACACAGGAGATGGCGTTAATCACACGTGATGCCTTGCTTTTGCCCGATGGAAGAATTGAGATCAGGGTGGTAGACCCTTGTTATCTCCAAGTTGTGGCGGATGTGCTGAAAGGTAAATATCCCTTGGCATTTGGCATGTTCAAGGCTAATGGCCTGCCCCCTTGCTACCCCAATGCCACTCAATGTGAGATCATAGATTTTAACCAGCTCGAAGATAATTCACTTAGCATAGTGCTGGAGGGAAAGCAGAGGGTAAAAATCTTATCTGCGGCTAAACGTAAGGATGGTGCCTGGATTGCGAGAACGCTTCGCTCCAGTAACTGGGATCAGGAGCCGATAAAAGGTGAGTTTGAGCTTATCAGTGCCGCATTAGAACAATTTTATGAGGTTAATCCTGAGTTGAGTGGCTTATATGCCAACATCCATCTCGAGGATGCATCTTGGGTCAGTCAACGTTGGTTGGAAGTACTCCCCCTCTATAACAAAGACAAGCAAGTGTTGATGAACCAGCCTAACTGTCATAAAACCATGGATTTTGTGCTCGATCTGATTAAGTCTCATGTGGACTAAAATCTTCTTGCCGATCTGTTAAAATGGGCGAGTGTCTCGTATCTGAATCTATTTATGTCTTCTACTGTCCGTGCAACGCAAGCCTCCTATGTAGTGCTTCCCGAAAACGTTACCGATAAACCTAGTGTGTTTAGCTTTCTGATTGAGCGGTTCCCGCAAATTAAGCCGCAGGTGTGGCGAGATCGTATTTTAGAGGACAAGGTGCATTGGCAAGATGGCTCCCTCATAGAACTCGATAGCCCCTTCAGGCCCAGAGCCCGGGTATATTACTACCGGGAGGTCGAAGCCGAAGCAGTTATCCCCTTCGATGAAGAGGTCTTATACCGGGATGAGCAGATAATTATCGCCTTTAAGCCTCACTTCTTAGCGCTACACCCCAGTGGCAATGTGATCAATGAGTGTTTAGTCAATCGATTACGGATTAAAACTGGCATAGAGACAATAGTGCCGGCCCATAGACTCGATAGGGCAACGGCGGGTCTGGTGCTGCTCTGTCTGTATCCCGAGCACCGTCAGCAATACCATGACCTGTTTAAGCATGGTGAGATCCTCAAGCAGTATCAGGCCTTAGCTAAATTATCGCCTGAACTTTTGGCTCAACATAGGGCTGGAGAGCTAACGCTTCCAGTTCACTGGACGGTAAAAAACCGTATGGTGAAGGGGGAGCCCAGCTTCACCATGAAAGTGGCAGAGGGAGAGGCTAATACCCATTCTGAGATCGCTCTCATCGAGATAAGAGGCGAAATCGGCGTGTTCAAGTTGTCGCCGATAACCGGTCGTACACATCAACTCAGAGTGCATATGCAGAGTCTGGGAATGTCGATACTCAACGATAGGTGTTATCCCGAGCTTCAGCCTAAAGCCAATGATGATTATGAGCGCCCCCTAAAACTGCTCGCGAAAAGACTCAAGTTCAAGGACCCGGTGACGGACATCGAGTTCGACATCGAGTGTGATGACTTAGAAAAATCAGATTTATAGAGGGCAAACTAGTTAAACCACATAAATAACAACGATTGGTATAAAGTATCCAATTGTTGTTATTTCGATGAGTTCGCTCTATGCTAGATGCTCTGTGGTATGAATATTCATTGTTCTACACAGCATTGCATCGCGTTAATCTCAGAATGTGGTCGGGATTTCTAATATATTGAGTTCAGTCAAAGGATCCATATGAAAAAATTAATCTCATTAATGTTCGCTTTTCTACTTCTTGGTATTGGCGGAGTGGTAGGCTATAAAACGCTGAACTCAGAGACCCTTGATCCGACGCGAGCTATGCTTGATGAGCAGTCTGTAAAATCGAGCACATCTGCAGACTTCGTGGCACCCGTTTCCCCAGCTCCAGCCTCTTTGACGCTGGATGAGATGAGCACGCAGCCATCAAAGGCGCAAGTGTCGAGTGATAGCCAGGTGTCTACTTCTTTGCCTGATATAGACGAGAGTCATGCTCCACAACCTCCCAGACAGGCCTCCGATATTAGCCGGGCACCAAGCTCAGCGCCCAGCGCTGGGCAGGATTACGCTCATCATCCCAGACCCGGAACCGTGCAGCCTATCTCGGCGCCGGTAAGTAAGTCGCCACAGCAACCGATTAATTAAGGACTTTGATTAAACGCTCTTGTCAGTCGTTACCGGCTTTGTCTTGAGCCTGTATCAGTGAATCTCTGTGTTTTTTGCTCGGTTTGTTGAAGTGCGTCTCAGTCATGTCCGCATGTAGTACGCTGACTTTAGTGGGAGCCCCGTTGGGTCCAAACCTGACCAAGCCGATGCCACTCTTGTTTACTAATCGCCTGCTGCGCTGGCCATTGGGTCGACGACCACGAATACTCATTCGCTTACGCTTGGTGAAGAAGTTTAGTGGTGAGAAGTGACCATATAACCAACCATTGAGCTTATCGAAGACAGGCAATAATTTTTCCGGAAACTGATTCTTGATACCGCTGCAGGTGATCTGATAGATCTGCGGGCCGCCTTTTTTGAAGCGGATGTGAATATCGTAGCTAAATGAGTAGTGAACGTCTCCAGAGAGAATGACAAACTGCTCCGGGGTCTTTCTGTGTTGAAAGATACTCAGCAGGGTGTTTGCCGTTCCTGGGTGGGCCATCCAGTTCTCGGCATCGATTAACAAGGATCCCCCCAGCATTGTGGCCGTTCTCTGCATTGTCTCTATCAGCTTGACCCCAAACATGGGGGCGGCCGAGACTATGATGACCTTACTCTGACCGACCAACTCCTGTTGAAGCTCCATCAAGGCCTCCCAGTCCATCAGACCCGAAGGTTTGGCAAGGTTAGACTCACTACGCCAGCGATTGGTGCGGGTATCGAGCACTACCAGCTTAGGAGAGGTATTGAGGGTGTAGTGCCAGTTTTCGAATTTGAGCAGGGTATCGATAAGCTGGTCATGTGTAGTTTCATCTTGTTTTGTAAAGAAGTCATCCAGCAACGGGTGAACTTCAGGTGTAAATTTAGCGGGGGCATTGCCTATTGCCTGAAAAATGGCATAAGCCATCAGTGCATTACCTATGATGCGTTTAGAGAAGGCATGGCCATAGGCTGCCTCCTCCCATTTAGCGGTGAGATTCCAGTCATCGGTAATATCGTGGTCATCGAAGATCATATAGGTCGGCAGGTGAGCCATAAGCCGTCTGACTTGAGCAAGGCCGGACTTAAACTCCAGCAGATGTATCCACTCCCGCTCCCATCGTTTAGTGTTCGCCGCCGATAACCCGACCACCTCTTTGGGGATATCGATCTTTTCCCATAGCTCGGGTGACCAGCTGAGCAGGTAAAACGCGATAACTTCTCCCAGACTCACCAGATGATTTTCGGCGATGGAAGAGGTAAATATGGGGTGGTTCTTATACCAATGGGTAATGGGGGTCTTAGCCGGGTACTGGGTTCTGGGAAGTAAGTTCTTATGCCTGCGATAGAGCGCCGCAGGATGGTAGCTTATCGACTCACTCCCCGGCAGGGCTGCATGGTCAAATTTTTCCTGTGGTAACCCCAGTAGTTTTATGACTTCGCCTATGGCGTAGATCATAGGGCCGGCGACATCATCGACATAGACCTGATCGCCGCTGAGCATCATGAGTGCCGGTCTGGCCTCAACACTCAGATCCTGCTGCAGCCTTGTGTCTGCGGCCACTAAGGCATCACCGCTATGGTGGTGAGCATTACGGCACGAACCGTGTAGCATAGTATCTATGTCAGGTTTGATGACAAATTCAGGTGTGGCATTTCCCGTGTAATTGAGTGTTTCTATCTCAGCAAAAATGGCCCCGTATCGGCTGTCGTCGAGTCGGTAACTTATCGCCTCTTTGGCAGGAAGAAGCTGAGCCTGATTGATATGGATGATATATTGCCAGGCATATTCGCCAAGTCTGAGGGCGTGTACCTGATGGGGGCTCAGTGATTCTTTAAAGACGAGTGCCGATGTTTCACTGTGGTGCTTCAGAGCCAGAGTCAGGGATAACTCATTCATAGGCTCACTACTGACATACCATAAGGTAAAGTTATCTGAGTCGCAGTGGCGAAGTGTGGGGCCTGCTATGACAAGGGGGAGTTGAGCCTCTGGCATTTTTATCTCTTTTTTAAACCATCCCGGATAGCTCACAGACTAAACAAGTCACTATGGTTTGAAAAGCTTAATCGCTATAGTATCGCACTGGATTTGATAAAAATTCATGAAATGGAGTGTAATGTATGCCCCACAGTTTGCTTCCCAATTTGAGACCGTCGGATCAGCTGGCTTTTCTGCGTATCTTGAGTTTATTGCTTAAGCTCGGACTGACATTTACCGCGGCGGAAACCTTTGGGCTCTCCCTGTATAGTCCTGCATTGAACTATGCCTTGTTGCTTGAAACCATCTACCTCGGGGTCACCTTCTCGATACGCCATCCGCTGCAGTCGAAAGACTCGGGTCTGTTTATCGCGCTGTTACTGGATACCGCATTTTGGATCACCTGGCTTTATTTTACCGGCGGGGCGACTAACGCATTTATCTCCCTGTTACTGCTGCCTATTGCGATTGCGGCCGTGATACTACCCCGTTGGGCGCCTTGGTCTCTCACCCTTATCTCGACTCTGGCTTATAGTCTGATGCTCTATTTTGTCCCCCAGGAGCAGATGCAGCACCATGGCATGGATATGAGTTCACACTACTTAGGTATGTGGTTTAACTTCGTCATCTCCTCGCTGGTGCTGACGACCAGTGTTGCGTTTATCTCCAAACGTATGAGACGGCAAGACGCTGAACTGGCCTATATGCGTGAAGCACAGTTACGGCAGGAAAAGCTATTGGCATTAGGCACCGCCTCTGCACAGATGGCGCATCAGCTGGCGACTCCGCTGTCCAGTTTACGCCTGTTAGTCGAGGAGGTAGACGAAGAGCTAGGACATAACTCGGATGCGGTGAAAGAGATGGATACCGCCCTGTTTCGTTGCGAGCAGACGCTGACAGAGCTCAGATGTGCGACCGAATCGATTCGTGAGCATAAGCGAGTGGAGATCGAGGTGGGCGATCTAATCGCCATGTTAAGGCAGCAGGTCACACTGCTAATGCCTCAATTAAAGCTGGAGGTGGAGCTGGATGCGGAAGCGAGCCATACCTTAGTCCAGACAGACACCAGCTTGCTACCGGCTCTGCTCTCTCTCGTTGAAAATGCCGCTCGTGCCAGCGATGAACACCTGCAGGAGCAGAGAGTGAATATAGAGGTTGGTATCGATCATCTCTATCCATCCATTCGTCTTCGGGTGCGTGATTATGGTGTCGGGATCCCTAAGCGTCTACTGTCTCAATTGGGGCATAAGCTGGTGGACAGTCCAACGGGGATGGGGATAGCATTGATGCTGAGTCATGCCAGTTTTGAGCGTTTAGGTGGAAAGTTAATTTTGGGTACACATGTGGATGGTGGTGCCGTCGCCGAAGTGACCTTACCTGTGGAGGGAAGCTAAAACTATGTCGCTAACGAATTCATACGCTAAGTCAAAAACGAAGCCACAAAGCGGCTTGCGGCCTAAGTCGAAGAAGCTGCTGATCATCGAAGACGATTTGGCCCTGGCCGGGGTACTGGCGAGACGCTTAACGCGTCAGGGATTCGAGTGTCACCAAGCCCATGATGTAACGCAAGGCTTGCTGTTGGCGAGGCAGTTTCAACCCAGCCATATCCTGTTGGATATGAAGTTAGATGAAGACAACGGCTTGTCCTTGATTGAACCGCTGCGTAAGAGCCTGCCAGATGTCACTATGGTGCTACTGACCGGTTATGCCAGTATCGCCACCGCAGTCGAAGCCATTAGAATGGGCGCCGATAACTATCTGGCTAAACCGGTAGACACACAAACCCTACTCAAAGCATTGAATACTGCTCCTGTCGACATGGATGTTAAGAGCCTAGATGAGGTGCCTCTGAACCCTAAACGTGTCGAGTGGGAGCATATTCAGCAGGTGTTAAACGCGAATAAGGGTAATGTATCTGCGACCGCACGTCAGCTGGGAATGCACAGAAGAACTTTACAAAGAAAACTTCTGAAAAAGCCAGCAGCAGATCATAGAACCTAGCAATATTGAACCTTCCACTTCGTAATCCTGAATCAATTTAACCTGGTCTTCTAAAGACCAAGGGGATGCCGCGTGCTTATCATTTAGGTTGAAATGTTAAAGATTTGTCGAATTTGGTATAAGATGTATCTGTTGTACATTATTTGCCATATGGAGTACTAGATGACAAAAAATGCAGGGTTTGAAACAGAACGTTTTTTACTCGATACCCCTCACGATCTTATCTCTATCGAGAAGTGGCAAAAAACGATTAATTTGTTGGCCAAACTTTTTGATGCGCCGGCCGGATTTCTGGTCCAGTACACCCCTAGTGGATTTCAAGTAACCATTGCCAGTGAGCAAGACTCTAATCCCTATCCCGCCGGTGTTGTGATAGAACCCGATGTGAACATTTTTTGCCGTAAAATTGTCGATACGCGTAAAGAACTCTACGTGTCGAATGCATCAATCGATGTGTGCTGGGATACCAACCCGGAAGTGCGTGATGATGGTTTTATCTCCTATCTGGGAGTTCCGGTTTTTTGGCCAAGTGGAGAGGTTTTTGGCACGTTTTGTGTGATGGATTATGAAGAGACCGATTACCAAGAGGCCTACTTTGAACTTATCCATCACCTTAAAGAGATCCTCGAAGCCGACCTTTCTATGTTGGGCCTTTATGAGCAGATGCAGAAATTAGCCATTACCGATGCGTTAAGCGGGATCAATAATCGACGAGGTTTTCTCGTGTTGGCCGAGCAACGTATCAAACTGGCGAAGCGTACTAACAGCCAGCTGGCTTTATTCTATCTCGATGTCGATGACTTTAAGGTCATTAACGATGAGCACGGTCATAGTGTCGGCGATCTGGTATTGAAACATATTGCTCAGGTATTAAAGGAATGTGTACGTCAGTCCGATGTGATTGGAAGGATGGGGGGCGATGAGTTCGTGGCTCTGGTTGTTATTGATGATGAAAGTGATATGGCTGTCATACGCAGTCGAGTGCTTGATGGGTTTAACCGCAAACTTGATGATTCGACCTTGCCTCTCTTCTCTGCTTCTATCGGTAGTGTAAAGCTTGAGTTAACCACAGATCTTGAGACCCAGCTGGAGGCCGCAGATAAAAATATGCTACTCCGTAAGCGAGCCAAAGATTAGTCGATCGATGTTGAAAACCAATGTTGAAAAAAATCCCCGGGGACGGAGGAGTCGCTCGGGGAGGGCAGTGCAGTGGATGTTTCCCTAAATTTATATATTCGGTGAACGGCTTCCATCGACTCATCTTATAAATTGCTCTCACCAATTAGGCTGTTTACTGTGAAAGAGAGCATCTGAAACTGAAGTGAATCGTCGAGAAAATAAGCATTAATGTCAGTTTGAAATTGTGCCGACAAAATCAATATCTGACAAAGGTTTATGTACAAACTGCGACAAGGTGTCGCAGGCACATTAGCCCAAAGCAACGGGCTTAGAAAAGTTGAGCTCAGAGGGACTAGGTTGAAGGTTTAACTTGGTGAACTTAAGATTTCATTCAGTTCTTCATCTGAGCTCATCTGTGAATATTTAGCCAACTCGGCCATGTTATGTACTTCAAGCTTCTTCATCACTTTTGCCCGATGAACCTCTATTGTCCTCAAAGAGAGGAATAACGCCTCCGATATCTGCTTATTGGTCATCCCTTTAGTGAGCAGGTTAAGCACCTCTTGCTCTCGCTGTGAGAGGGTAGACAATTTCAGTTTGAGTGACTGAGCCTCGAAGGTTCTATGGCTGTAGAGCATCGCCTTATCGATTGCACTGCTTAATGCTTTTCCCGAGACAGGTTTTTGAAAGAAATCACAAGCACCCTTGCGAAAAGCGTCGACCGCCATGGGCATATCCCCATGGCCGGTGAGAAAAATGATGCCAACTGGACTGTCAATCTCGAGTAATTTGCGTTGAATATCTTGTCCGGTAACTTCAGGCATCCGGCTATCGAGGATAACGCATGCAGCCTGACTTAATGGCACCGTATTTAGAAAGTCGCAGCCACTATTAAACGCCGTTATGTTATAGCCAAACTGACCAAGCATGAAGGTGAGCGAATCTAAAATTGCGACATCATCATCGACGAGATAGAGTGGCAGCGTGTTCGGCATAGAAGGCTCATTCATTGGGAACTAAAATTAGAATAAGCGGATGAGCGTTTGATCTCAAAGGGTTTGATCTGGGGATGATGAGTCAGATCACTAAAACAACTTATAAAGGCGAAAATGTATCAAGTACCTGTGCTGAATTAGTCTCTACTCACAGCTTTTTAAAGCTGATTCGTCTACTTTAGCGAGATAAAACAGATTCATTGGATAGCGTCATGCCTGCGGTACTCCTTTTTATTGTCATGCTTGTATCAAATGCAGCCTTTGCTCACTCAGAGGCTGAGATGAATGCAGCCAGCATAGATAGTTCTCTGCCTGAAATTGACTTTCGTGTCGGTGTGTTGGCTAACCATGGTGTTATGCAGGGCAAGTTACGCTGGCAACCTATGATGGACTATCTGTCGAAGCGAGTACCGCGTGCAAAGTTCGAGGTCGTACCGTTAGACTTTGATGATATGAGCCAACAGATGCTCAATCACGACATTCAGTTTATGATCACTAACCCTGGGCAATATTTTAATCTGAGTAGTAACTTCCCCCTCTCCTGGTTGGCGACGATGAAGAGTCGTAAGCATCAAGGCACCACATTTGCCATTGGGGCGACGATCATCGTTCGTGCCGATAGTAGTATTTATACCCTTAAAGACCTCAGAGGTAAGAGTATCGTTGCCAGCGACCCTCAGGCACTCGGCGGTTATCAAGCGGCCGTCGGCTTATTGCATAAGATGGGGTATTCGCCAGAGCAATACTTTGGAGACCTGCGTTTCTTAGGTTTTCCGCTGGAGCCAATCGTCTACCAGGTACGGGATAAAACCGTCGAGGCGGCGATCACCCCTTTTTGTACCCTCGAAGAGATGATCGACAGCGGCCTGGTAAAAAAGGAGGATTTTCGGGTTATTCATCCCACACTGCCGAAAGGCTACGATTGTCTGGTCAGTACCCAACTCTATCCAAACTGGTCATTTGCTGCCGCAGAGATGGTGCCGACTCAGATAACTCAGGCGATATCCCAGGCCTTGTATGATCTCAAACCCGATGATGAAGCAGCCATTAGCGCAAAAACCATGGGGTGGACCGCCCCCGTTAGCCAGCTCAAGGTGATTAAGCTTTTTAAAGAGTTACAGCTGAAGACTCCGCCACCGCCACTCTATCAAACCGTCGTAAAATGGATGGAGAAAAATAAGGAGTGGGGCGGTGCGCTGCTGTTGCTCTTTCTTATCTCGACTGTTTATCACCTCTGGTTGGAGTATAAATTCAGACAAAAAAGTGAGTTTCTTATCGATACCGAGAGGCAACTACAGGATAAAGCCCTGCAACTGGAACGTCTGCAGAGCACTGCCATTCTAGGAGAGATAGGCTCCGGGCTCGCTCATGAACTGAATCAACCCATAGCGGCCATCACCCAGTACAGTGAAGGGGGCATGATGCACCTCAATAACTTGGGAAGAGCGGACGCCGAAACCTACGAGATCTTGGGAAAAATTAATGCTCAATCCCTGAGAGCCGGGGCCGTTGTTCATAGAATAAGAGGCCTGTTGAAGCGGCGTGAAACTTCGGAGGAGCTGTTCAGCCTGGATGAGGTGATGAATAATTCGTTGGTGTTATTTGCAGCAGAGTTTAAGCGGCACTCGGTGCATGCAGAAATCAGCACTCACGGCACCCCCTTTCAGCTTAAAGGCGATGAGGTTGGTTTGAGTCAGGTGATCGCCAATATCATCAAAAATAGCTTAGACGCTTTTGATGGTGACGTTAAAGACAGTGGTGATGGTGACAAGAGAGTCAGTATCAGGGTGAGTTATCGGGTCGACTCGGTAGAGGTACTGTTGCTCGATAACGGCCCGGGGCTGAAGAAGTCGCCTGGTGAGTTAATGGCCTCATTTTGCTCTACCAAGCGAGATGGACTCGGTTTAGGGTTAGCCATCTGTAAAGATGTGATCTCTCAGCATGATGGCCAGTTCACCATTCAAAATTGCAGTGAGATAGCACAGGAACAAGAGCTTCCCTGGCATCTGGGGTGTGCGGTCAAGATAGTATTGCCCAAAGCGATGGACTAAAAAAAGGAACATATAGGACCTAGTTCCATAGGTGTTTGATACTTACAGCAGACTTTATGCCTTTTACTTTCAAAATAATATTAAGAAGAATATGAACACTCTGGTTACCTATATTAAGGCCATCCACAATCAAGGTTCCGATCTCGTTAGTGTCGTCAATAAAGACATAAAATCAGAAGTTTATATAGATGTCGGTGTCGACGTGGGAGGCGGTGGTGTTATCGAGGTGAGTGAGTATGAAGCCACCTACCGCTATGATAACGGGGTTATGATTCGACATAAGGTTGAGCGAGACAATGCCCCGTGTGAATTAGTGTGCGAAGAGTGCTGGATAAGTTACGAAGTGCTCGATTCTGCCGGGCAAGAGATCAAGCCTTTCAGGAAAACTTTTTATAACAGCTGTCAAGAGGCCTTCTGGCTGAAGATGCAGGGGGAACCTCAGCCTTCGAGTGAAGGTTGATTACATTTTCTTTTTTACTTCTCAGGTATTGGCTGGATTTATTGAAGCTCGTACCTTTACGGTTATACAGTCTCTTAGATTCGGTTTTTGATGACGCGGAGGCTAAATAAATGTCTACACTATACAATTTCGAATTGTATTTATCATATATGATGCGTTGTAAATCCTGCATTAAGCCTCTCAATTAATTTAATTATAACAATTGATTAGGTTAACAGAGGATAGGCCCCTTCAAACTGCAGTGATTTCTGTTTGAGAAAGTCGATGACAGTTCGGGCCTTGTGGCTCGGGTAATCCGTTTGCAGGTAGACAAGTTGCAATGGAATATTGTTGGCGAGTTGATCGCTAAACAGCACCTTTAATTTTCCCTGATGAACCTCTTTGGCGACATCAAACCAGCTCTTATAAGCCACACCTTCTCCGGACAGTGCCCAGTCTTTTATGATGGCACCATCATTACAACTTCTCTCCCCTTTGACCTCGACGTCATATTGCTCTCCCTTATGGCTAAATAGCCACTTGTGCCAAGGTTCACCGCCGCGATTGAGGAGTAATATCTTATGATTGGCCAGCTCTTTAGGGTGCGCGGGCAAACCATGGTGCTCGATATAGTCGGGGGATGCCACCACGACACGCGGCATCATGGCGAGTTGCCGTCTCATCAGGTTTGAGTCTTCCAGATGTCCGTAGCGTAGAGCAAGGTGGACATTCTGGCCGATAAGGTCTGCCATCTGATCGCCAATATAGAGGCTTAATTTTATCCCTGGCGCACTGCGCGCGAACTCATCGAGCCACTCCCTGACGATATTCCTTCCCAAGTCGGAGGGGAGGGCTATACGTATCTCACCTTTCAGTTCGCCCCGATTATCGGCTAAGGCGTTGCTTGCCCCATCGAGCAGTTGCAGTGCTTTGCGACCGGTTTCGATAAACAGATGGCCCTCTTCGGTGAGTTTCATTTTTCTGGTCGAGCGGGCAAACAGCAGACAATCGAGCTTTTTTTCCAGCCGCTGCAAAGCTGCACTCGCCGCGGCAGGGGTCATGCCGAGTTCGCGACCCGCCGCCGACACGCTTTGCAGGTCTGCGATGCGTATAGCTAATTGAAGATCCTTGAGATGATACATATCAAATATTTTTTGAAAATGATTTTAATATTAGCCTAATTATCAAAACTAGTTAACAAGAATACACTGACTGTATCTTATTAATTTGTTGTGAGTGTGCTTATGGCTATTCGGTTTAATCATCTCAATATTATTGCCTCGCCTGATAGTGGTGTTCAACAAATATTGGTGAATGTTTTAGGGTTGGAGATCGGCAGCCGACCTAATTTCCCTTTTAATGGCCAATGGTTATATCAAGGTGATAAGGCCCTGGTTCATATTATCGAAAATGAAATTGGAGAGTGTCAGTTTGGGCATCTTGCATTTGAGCTTGATATGAGCCTGCAAGACCTTACCAACAAATTGCAGCAACAAGAGATTAAATACAATGTCAGGCAGGTCCCCGATAGCAATAACGTACAGGTGTTTGTACGTGCTGGTGAGATGGTATTTGAACTCATTGCATCTGATAAACCCACGCAACAAAAATTTCCCCATTTTACTCAACACGAGGAGCTATTATGAGCCTTTTTACCCCCTATAAAAAGTCAGAATTGATGTTAAACAATCGCATGGTGATGGCGCCTATGACTCGCTCACGCACCACTCAACCAGGTAACATTCCTAACGAAATGATGGCTACTTACTATGCACAGCGTGCCTCTGCAGGCTTAATCATTACCGAGGCTACCCAGATCTCCGATGACAGCCAAGGTTACTCCTTTACACCGGGAGTCTATACTCAGGCGCAGATAGCGGGCTGGAAAAAAGTGACTTCAGCGGTGCATCAAGCAGGCGGTAAGATCTTTAATCAACTTTGGCATGTTGGTCGCGTGTCACATGGAGTATTTCAACAGGGACAAGCTCCGATAGCGCCATCGGCGATTAAACCCACAGACACTCAGGTATGGGTGGTAGATGAAGCGAATCCAGAAGGTCAGATGGTCGACTGTCCGACTCCCAGAGAGATGACTCAGGGCGATATCGACCGCGTTGTCGGCGATTTTGCTCAGGGGGCGCAAAATGCCATAGATGCAGGTTTCGATGGAGTGGAAATTCACGGCGGCAATGGCTATTTGATCGATCAGTTCTTGCGAACAAACTCGAATCACAGAAGCGACGCCTATGGTGGCTCGCCTGAGAAGCGTATCCGTTTTCTATTAGAGATAGTGGAGGCCGTGAGTGCCAAAATAGGAGTCGATAAAGTGGGGGTTCGTTTGGCTCCCTTCGTGACATTCAAGGACATGGGGTGCCCCGAGATTGTCGAGACTATCTTGTTGGCCGCTAAGCATTTAGGTGAACTCGGAATTGGCTATATGCACCTATCCGAAGCGGACTGGGATGATGCCCCGCAGATCCCACAATCATTTAGAGTCGAGCTAAGAGAAGTATTCAAAGGGACCATTATCGTCGCGGGTCGCTATGATGTTGAGCGCGCTACTGAAATCATCGACCAAGGCAATGCAGACTTAGTGGCCTTTGGCCGCGCATTTATCGCCAACCCTGATTTGCCTTACCGTTTGGAGACGGGCAAACCTTTAGCCGCCTTCGATAAAGGCCCACTATTTGGTGGTGGGGCAGCCGGGTATATTGATTACCCTAATTATCAGTAAATAGAGAAGTGATACTTAGCCTTCGAATGAAGGCTGATTTCATTTATTTTCTGCTCATATGATATTGGGGATAGTGTTTTTTAGTTTGGCAAATATCGAGTGGCCTCACTGGTAATGGTATAACTAAAAGGATGATTGCCTTGCAAAAATGGATAGAAATTTGAGTACCATGAAGTTCTTAAATTTATCGAGGTGTTTGCGATTGATGTAACAGAGAATCCCTTCTTGGTTGTTGTTAGCTATAATTTGTATAGTTATCTCTTAACCCTAGCGGAATGTTGAGCTTGTTTCTTGATATGTAAACTGAGCTGACATTTCAACTGAAAGGGGGCAATTAGTGAAAACAATTTTCAGCATATTTGAAAAACGATCGCCAAAGACCATCTGGCTGCTTTCATTTTTTATGATATTAGTGCTGACTATTGTGCAATCTCGCGTTGACTCAAGTATAGATATAGCCCTGTTTTACATTTTCCCTCTTCTGTTGAGCAGTTGGTATGGTAATAAAAAAGGAGGTTTGTTTTTAGCTTTTTTCTCTGTGATAAATATAACAATTATTGAAGTTGCTCTTACTGAGCATTCGCTCAATGATTCTGAGCCGATCAGCTTTACATTTTCATACCTCATTCCATATCTCATCCCATATTTAATTGCCTATCCACTATTGGTTGTGTTGGTCACTAATTTCAGAAGTGTTCACCAAGTTGAAATAACGGCAGCGGATACAGATAACTTAACAGGAGTTCACAGTGCTAGAAGTTTCTATGCTGAACTGGCAAATGAGATACTGCGTTCAAAAAGATATAGTCACGTCTTTTCATTGGCTTACATCGATGTAGATAATTTTAAAAAAATAAATGACTCTCTAGGACATGCTGAAGGAGACAAGCTGTTGATAGAGGTTGCACATGTATTGCGGGAATCTTTAAGGGCTACCGATGTCGTTGCTAGGTTGGGAGGTGACGAGTATGTTTGTCTGCTACCTGAAACAAAGCAGGAAGAGGCTATGGCAGCCTTTGTTAAAGCTTCAGTTTTACTGAAAAAGAGAATGAAAAAGCATAAATGGGTAGTGAGTTTCAGTATTGGTGTGGTTTCATTCGAAAAGATGCCAGACGATATCAAGGAGGCAATCGATATTGCGGACAGGTTAATGTATTCGGTTAAAAATAATAAAAAAGGCAATATTGCATACCAAGTTTATCAAACTCAAGCCTGATAAAGCGGAGTGGTCAGATGCCCTAGTCGCACTGATTAAACTGTTGCTCCGATTTAGCAGACGCTTCATTCACATTCATGTTTTACGACATTCGAAAAACTGCAAAAATTAAGATACCCCAAATTGTCATCGGCTAAGCATCAACAAGCGATGCTGTTGTAAATAGTGCAACGCATAAATACTAAGACGTTATGCCACGCTGTAAATTTAAAGGCATTGGCAACTTCTAATGCATTAGGTATAGCACTATAATGGCCGCGAAATGCACCAGAACTAGATATGAATGAACAATAATCGAGAGATCATCGCGATTCTGCGCGAGCGCATTCCGACGTTCGAATGTGTGCCGGGTTGTCACGACTGTTGCGGACCGGTCACGACTTCCTCTGAAGAGATATCGCGCCTGCCTGTGAAAACTAACGCCGAACATGACGCCGCATTAGCCGAGTGGAACTGCGTACATCTGGGGCCTGATGGTTGCGAGGTATACGAGGAACGTCCCTTGATCTGCCGAGTGTTTGGTACTACACCCAATATGCCTTGCCCAAATGGTTGTCGACCAAAAGAGATGATTGACTCGAAAACTGAGAGCCTGATCCATCACTTCATCGCGAACACACGGCAAGTCTTGGTGTAAAGTTTATGGAGTCAGCGCGGTTACGATAAAAAGCGCTCTACATATGTCACACCCTTAAGAAGAGTGAGATTGTTAAGGTGTTGAAAGGCAAGGGTTTTGCTATGGTTTAATTGGTTTTTATAATTATGTTGGGAATTCTTGCGGTCACAGCGGCTCCAAGGTTTCTAAACATAAACAGGGATGCACGCATAGCCTCCCTCGAGGGTTTCGTTGGTGCTGCAAAAGCGGCAGATTCAATTGTTGTGAGCAAGGCAACTATCGCGGGAGTTGAATCGGCTAAAGTTGAAACAAACATCCCGAGTACTGATTTGTATGTACTTGACGGCAATATGAGTATTAAGTCTGAATACATGAAAGCTACAATGAATGTTGATGGCTTTACGATGACCGATTATGAACGTAGCAATGTGCCAAGTACGTTCATATATTTGGGTGATAAAGAAATGACAGGGACAGAACTTAAAGCCTTGGGTTGTTTTATTCAACTTACACGCCCAATCAAAATGCAAGATGGCTCTGACGTTATCGATTATGGTGATTTGAGGGTAAATAAACTCTACGATGGCTTTTTAAATTGAGGTGTGTGGGGGTATCCACTCCTAGCGCAGCTACTCGTTCAGTTTGGGTTATGGTCTTTAATCGAAAGTCCTGACGTTGGCTGTCACTTCCTAATTCTTCTGCCCAAATCGTGTTAGCTATTACCGAACAACTCAAATCGAAGATAGTCATAACTCGGTATAAGTGCAGCCGAGGAGGTATTTGCACATACCTCCGCCGGGCAGGCGTTTAGATAGTTATGAGGCTATGGTCGCCATCACTCAATTAAACACCCATGATGTCAGATGGAACCAACTCAAAAAGTAAACAGGCCTTATCGGTTAAACCTTCAAACTCCCTCATTTACAACGAATGAACCCCAAAGGTTAACCCCTAGATTTTTAACCTCTTAAATCCGAGACTCTTAACTTAAGATTTCAAATCTGAAAAGATTCGCCAATGTCGGCGTCCCATCTCTAGCAGTATACCCACTGCTAACCCGGCTGCGGTATTGAACAGCAAGCAGATTGCGGCGGTAGAGAGGATGACAAATATACAGAAGGGTTTGCCGTCGAGCAGACGCTTAGACCAGGCCAGTTGCAAACCGGCGATGGAGAGCAGACTGCCCAGAATAGCCAGTGGGATAAGACCCAATAGCCAGGCGACATTCTCTCCCCAACTAAAGGCGATAAGCAGACAGGTGCTACCGAATATGACCGGTGCCCATATGCCTCTGGCACCGAAGTGATGCTGTACGGCTAAGCCTCCGGCGCCGTGACACATGGCGGTTGCTCCGAAGGGGGTCAGCAGCAGGTTCGCCAGTCCCGAGCTGGTGGCCAGCCGCTTTGGGGTGAACTTCTCTTTGTCCTCAGGAAACTTCTCCTTCGCCATGGCCGATGTCGCGATAACGGCATTGGTCAGGGTGAGTGCCAATTGAGGCAAGACCAGCAGGACTGCGGCCGATGACCACTCTGATAGCGTTGGCCAGCTCAGGCTCCATTGCTGACTCAGTATCGAGCTCTGCATCGAGGTATGGGCAGATAGCTGTGCCGTCTCCTGTATTAGGTGTGAGCCCGAATTATATTGCCATAACATCCCCATGATAATGACCAGTGGCATGGCGAGGTAGCGCAGCGGCAGGAAGCGACTGCAGAATAGCAGGGCAAATGCCCCCAGACCAATAATCCAGGTCTGGCTCATCATCTGCGCGCCCATCCACATCAACTGAATACCGATAGCGAGTTGAATGCCTATGCTCACCGCCGGAGAGAGCTGTTTGGCCATCCAGTTAATAGCACCGCTGAATGCCAGTATAAGCAGTATGATGCCCATCATCATGCCGCTGGCTTGTAGCATACCAGGAGTCAGCCCCTGAGCTATCACTAAGGCGGCGATCACTTTCATCGGTTGTACGGGAATGGGTCGCCTGTAGTAAAAAGCGGTAAACAGGGCAAAGAGTCCGAAGCCCATAAAGATGCCCTGAGGCGAGAAGTGGTTGAGGGCAATCAGGCCCAGTACCAGCGGGAGGAAAGTACCCAGATCGGCGAAAGCGCCACTGAACTCACCGGAAAATTGATCACATTTTTTAAGGAATGTGGTTTTACATGTCATATAACTTGCCGTAGGAAATCGTCATTAGGACATCGCAAGTTTAATGCCACATTTTAGTGGTGCTTTTGGGGGGCATAAGGAGTAAAAATAATGTTTTGTGATAGTTGGCTGAGACAAAATGGCCAATTCGATAAAAGCTGTGTATCGAATTGGCTATTTTAGTTGCTGCTTATGTATGCTTACGTTTGGTTATGCATATCGTTAAGCGCACTGTGTAACAGATCGTCGTCATTGGCTTGGTGGTCCATATGATCGATGGTTTCATCTATTATTGCGGCATGCTCCTCTTTGTGTTGGTCCTCATCCGAGAGTGGATTGTCGAAGTGATCGTGGGCTGAGGTATCGAGCATGTCGGCATAGGGATCGCTATCGGTCAATGTGATAACGGCCGGTAGGTCACTGCCCATTTGGCTATTGGATGGAGGGGGGACATCCCCTTGGCTGAGCCCGACCATTTGCAGATAATGATCGATGGGGGCATTTGTCGCGGGTAATGGAAGTGACGTTTTGCTTACTTCAGGGGGCTGCTCTATATCCGATTTAGGGCTTGCATCACCATCAACTCGATGTGCCATAGCATCGTCATGTATATCAAGCTCGTCAATGACTACAACACTGGTTTCATCATCTTGAGGTGTGTCATGCATATCCGGCGCGGGTAAAGGAGGGGGCGTTGAAGCCGCTGGCGTTACAGTCATTTCAACAAGGTGAGTTGAGCTTTGGTTTTGACCACTATGCCCGTGTATATAAGTCACATCCAGATTCACTTTTACATCGACATTCGACGCATGAGCATCATGATAAACAACTTGAAAAATATCATGATGTTCTTCAGATGTAGTTTGACCCGCCCAATGTGTGCCTCCTGCGGCCTTATTGCCCGGTGTCGGTGCTTGGTTATAGACATAATCAACATGACCGGTAACCGGATCGATAGTCAGCGTGCCGTATTGGCCGTGCAGGCTTGTTGAAGTATGACCATTGCCGTCAGAGATCGCCCAACCACCGCTGGGTAAATTGGGTGTGAGTTGTTGTATCAGTGGCGGAGCGACCAGATCACCAGATATATGTGAACCAATACTGCCACCTCCTGTTGGTGTCGGTGGTGTCTTAAAGCTCAACGAAGGAACCGGATTGCTACCATCACTGACATACAGCGGGGTGTGTATTGAGGCTGCGTTACCAGCAAGATCGTGAACCGATGCGGTGACATCAATGGTTCCACCTTGTAGTGCCTGCACCTCTGCTGCGCTTAATGAAGTATGCCAAGCACCATGAGCAACCAAAGCTTGGCAGTGATGGCCACCAATGGATACGGTGACCGTTTGTCCATCTTCAACGCCAGATACTGTACCCGTGATATCAATCGCTTGCTGCTGTTCACTGGCTTCAATGATATTGTCGCTGGTGATCGGATTAACTCTAATGGCCGCATTCGTATCGGTGCTGTAGTGATGGTTGTCAGTCGCAGTCGCACTATTTCCAGCGGTATCCGTTATGGTGACAGATGCACTGATGTTGGTGTGGCTGCTCAGTTGATTGGCTGGGACATCGATTGAGAATCGATGCTGTGCATCCACGGTGCCAGTGTAAGTGTGTGTGCCTAGTGTAAGGGTGATACTGTTGCCAACGCTGATTTCACTGCCTACCGTACCAGTGATCGGCAAGTTGCCACTGAGCTCGGCCTGATTGAGCACGTTATCGGCAGTGATTGGGTCAAGGCTAATGTGTGGAGTTGGCGTCTTAGTGTCTAGCGTAAAATCGAGGCTGGTGGCTGTGGACGTGTGCCCAGCCGCATCTGTCTGCCTTACTTGCAGCTGATTAAGTCCCTCAACAGGGGTAAACTGGGTGCTCCAATGTGTGCCACCATCTGTGGAATACTCCACCTGCATTCCGGCGGTTTGACCTGAGATGCTAAGCGCACCATCTTGAGTGATCAAGTCTGTTGCAGAGCTACCGGTATCGTGAGCCAGCGCGATCGCTAACGGCGCAATAATGATCGGGGCTTGGTAAGGGTCTATATGAATAGTTAAGTTGTTCTGACTATTGTCGGCATAATCTCCATGGGTGTCTGTCACGCGATAGATAAGATTAGGCACTTGACCACTGAACTGGCTGTTAGGGGTAAAGGTGTAGTCGCCGTTGGCTGAAATTGCGATAACCCCAACACCGGTAATATTGTGAGTTTGCCCAGCTTGAACCGTTACATAGTGATGCGTTACAGGGTCTTGAAATTGCACATCATGAAGGACTAACTGTGCGCCATCATCAACATCCGTAGCCCCTTGCAGTAAATTGCCACTAACGGGGCCGCTGTTCTGCTGAGAATTAGAGGTAAAACTGTGAATGATTGGACGATCACTGGTGCCTGTGACGACGACTTGAGCTTGCTGCTGCGATGTCTGCACATTGCTACCAGTTCCTTGTTGTAGCTCATACTTAATGTCAACTTTTAAGGCGATGCCGTTGGCCAAATGGTTGTAGCTATTGTGCGCCGGATCGACCTGTAATGTATGGCCATCGCTCGCTAGCATAAAGCCATCGGGTACCTGATTAGTGTAATGAACGCCGTCGGTCGAAAATTGCATGTGGCTCACAGTGCCACTGCTCAGTCCACCGAGTAAATCGAGAGATTTACCCGCGCCACCTTCATTAACGCTCAAGCTTGGCGTGTCATCATGGCCATGAATTTGCACATTGATGGTGTGGCTAGCAGTGCCGTCCGGTGAGGTAAGGGTAAAGCTTTCGGTCACAACTTGCCCGGCAACCAAACCATTAGTGGTATCGAGTGAATTGTCTAAGGTATAAGACCAATTGCCTTGCTGATCCATTGACAGATAACCATACTGCCCCGCTAACTGGCTGATTGTGGCAAACTGATTTTCGCCACTGTCGACATCTGTCAGTGTTAACTGCCCCGTCAGACGACTCGTTGCACCATCTTCGAAGATATCGACGTTCGATGATGCTTGTGACTGGCCATTGATCAGGGCTGCATCGTTCACCGCTGCGAGCGTGGTGCAGGCACCTGTGTGGGTCACACCACCGTGGGCATCCTTAACGTCATAGCTGAAGTGTACATCGCCGTTATAGTCTTTTTCTGGAGTCAAGGTGAAGGTGCCATCGCCATTAATTAATATCGAGCCATGGTCGGCGTGTAGGTTTTCAATGGTAAGTAATCCGGCATCGTTGTCGTCAACATCACTCGTATTCGCTAACAGTTGGGACGTAGTAAGGACTATCTGGGTATTTTCTTGCCCACTGGATAAACGTACTTCAGCTGATGCGACAGGAGCATCATTGGTGCCGTGAACGGTCACTGTGATATCTTTTTGAGCGCTGCCATCGATAGATTCAACGGTAAAGGTTTGCTGGAAGCTTTCCCCTGCGCCTAAATGTTGGACTTTATCATTCTCAATATTGTATGACCAATGACCCAGTGCGTTGATATTGAACCGACCACCTTCGGCGGTGGTGATGGTTTGTGCGATAAAACCGGCTTGGTCATGATCCGGGTCAATTACGTGTAACGTGCCACCACTGCTGAGTTGATTGGTGGTATTGCCAAAGGAAGTGTGATCTTCGTAAACATGATTATTGAGGCTGGAGTAGGGCGTCACTGCAATTTTTGCTTGGTTATCTTCACCGATGACTTTAACCATGATGGTCAGCGTTTGGCCGTCGCTGGTTGTTACTTCATAGGGGATCTCCATCGACTCACCAGTATGTAGGCTGCTGATCAGATCATCCGCATGTCGATTGCTAGCGCCTTCTAACCTAAATTGATAAGAGCCATCAGGCCAGACATCAAGATGACCTGGAGCATAACCTTGTCCTAAGTATTTACCACTAAAAACAAACTGAGTGTTATCACCACTATCAGGGTCAATAAGCTGCAGGTTGCCTTTGTAAGTTTTAAATTCACTATCGAGAGCTTGTGTTTCAGTGAGTTGAATAACATTAGACACAAGCGCTGCTTTATCATCTGTGCCGGCAATGGTGAGCGTGGCGGTTTGTTGCGTACTTCCACCATGGCCATCTTCTACTTGATAAGTGATAGCGATTTGTTGCGACTGACCATTTGCCAAATGGTTAAATGCGGGATCAGTGGCATCAACAATTAATGTATGCCCATCAGCCGCTAAAGATAGCCCCGCGGGTAAATGTGCCGTACTCAATGCGCCATCGATAGAGTAAGACAGTTGTTCGATATGTAGCGTATCGCCCTCTATATCGGTGGCACCTGTTAGCAAATCTAGGTTATGGCTTGCCCCTTCTTTGATGCTATCGGTTAGGGGGGAAATATCAGGATTATCATTGTTCGCTGTTAAAGTGGAGGTGGCTCCCGTATGGGTCATACCGCCGTGTCTATCGGCAATATCATAGCTAAAGTGGACTGCACCATTGTAATTAGGGTCGGGATTAAAGGTAAAACTACCATCCGAATTTGATACCAAACTGCCGTGGTCTGCAGTTAAGTTTTCAACGTGTAACCACCCTCTATCATTCGCATCGACATCGATAGCATTGGCGACTAATTGAGCTTGCGTAATATGTATTGAAGTATCTTCTTTCCCTGAGGGCAAAGTCACCTCACCACGTACTACTGTCGGCGCATCATTATTACCGTGCACTACAATGGATACACTTTTCGAGACATGGCTACCATCAGTAGACACAGCCTCAACTGTAAAGTGCTCCCAATACTCGTCACCGTCTCCTAGTTTTGTCGCTTTGCTCTGGTCAACGTCGTAATGCCATTGTCCATCTGTACTTAGATGGAACGTGCCATACTGGCCACTAATGCCTGTTGTTGGTGTTTGTGTCCAACTCACCGTATCGTGAAGGTCAACATCGTGGGCTACCACATGGCCCGCAACTGAAGCGCCTGCTTGTGCGTTTTCTACCACATGACCAAGTTCCGACTTAGAATCGATTACGACCCCATCCTCGGTACCATTCACTTTTACTGTGATCGGAAATTCAGTGCCGTCAGTGGCTATTAGCTTTATCGATTCCGTGAGTGATTCACCTTGTTTTAACTCTTGAACGTGCACATTACTATTATCACCAATATAGCTCCAACAATGTTCACCAGTGTTGGGGCCATATGTGATCGTGTAAAACTGAAATTTACCATAGGGTGTCGTCACATCTAAGTTACTGCCTAGGTCCCATGTGTATTGCTTACCTGCAAACTCGACAGTCACTTGTTGGTTAGGGCTATCTACATCAGTTATTTGCAAAGCTTGCCAATCAACCGCATCCAATATGTTTACATTCGTACTCATATGCGTTGCAACATCTTCAGTTGCGATACCATGACCAACGCCACTTATGATAGTTTTGTCATCGAGGGCTGCAAGCGAGGTGCTGGCACCTGTGTGGATCACACCACCGTGGGCATCCTTAACGTCATAGCTGAAGTGTACATCGCCGTTATAGTCTTTTTCTGGGGTAAAGGTGAAGGTGCCATCGCCATTAATTAATATCGAACCATGGTCGGCGTGTAGGTTTTCAATGGTCAGTAATCCGGCATCGTTTTTATCGACATCGACGGTATTCGCTAACAGTTGCGCGGTGGTTAAGGTTTGACGTGTATCTTCACTGCCATTTGCAAGCACAACTTCAGATGAACAGTAAGGCCTGTCGTTACTGCCGTGAATGGTGATAACAATATCGTGTGTTGTACCATCTTTTGAGTGGACTGTAATCGTATCGGTTAGGCTTTGGCCTTCACCAAGCTGGTCAATCGCGGTACCACGCGTTGTGGGTCTAGCACCTATACCTGATAGATGCCCAGCATCGGCATGGTAATGCCAGGTGCCATCGGTGAGTAAGATTAGATCGCCATAGGTGCCGTGATAGTCATAACCATTGCTGCCTTGGCGTTCAAATCCTGACTCGCCTACATCGGGGTCTGTGATGGTCAGCTTGCCATCAGCATAGAGTGTTGTATTGCCAAGTGTGGCTATGCCTGGTTGAGCATAGTCAGGTGACATGTCGACACCCGCGCTGTTTTCGGTTATTGAACCAGTATCAACGCCAGCGATTTGGGCTTTATCGCCAACCGCCGAGAGCGTCGTTGATGCGCCAGTGTGTGTCACACCACCGTGGGCATCCTTAACGTCATAGCTAAAATGCACCGAGCCGTTATAGTTTTTCTCTGGCGTGAAAGTGAAGGTGCCATCGCCATTAACTAATATCGAACCATGGTCGGCGTGTAGGTTTTCAATGGTTAGTTTACCAGCGTCATTTGCATCCACATCGACAGTATTTGCCAACAGTTGAACGGTAGTCAGCGTTTGGCGTGTATCTTCGCTGCCACTTTGTAGTACGACCTCGGATGAGCAATAGGGGCGGTCATTACTGCCATGAATGGTGATAACAATATCGTGTGTTGTACCATCTTTAGAATATACGGTAATGGTGTCGGTTAGGGTTTGATGTTCACCTAATTCATCAATGGTAGTGCCGATTGTTGTTTTACGATTACCAACCCAATCAACACTGCCCACAGTGACATGGTAATGCCAAGTACCATCAGGATTTAATAGTAAGTGCCCATATTGTCCGTGATAAGAGTTATTCCAAGCACCGCCTTTAGGGTCAAATAGGGATTCACCACTATCTGGATCAACAATATCCAATTTGCCATCAGCAGTTAGTCCCGCTTGTCCCAGTTTAGCCATGCCAGGTTGCGCATAATCAGGTGACATATCACCAAAACTGCCATGCCCTTCATCTACATCACCTGTAGTTACGCCACTTATCGTTGCCGCGTTGTTTGCACCCGTGATTGTGATTGACAGGTTTTGAGTGCTGCTAGCGTTATGTTCATCAGTCAGGGTGACAGGGATGGTTAGGGTTTTGGATGCTCCCGATGCTAAGGATTGATAGGTGGAATGGTTAGGGGAAAAACTGTAACTACCGTCAGGATTTAATGTTAATCCATCGGTCTGAGGCGCTGAATAGTGAAGTTGCGCACCAGTATCAATATCTTGGCCGATCATCTGACCATTTAATTGATTGCCTCCCTCTGCGACAGAATGTGATTGTGCTGCAATCGTTGGCTTATCATTGGTGCCGTGTACGGTGAGGTCTATGGTGTGAGTCGTTCCATCAGCTGAGCGAATCACAACCGAGTCTTGCTTTACTTCACCTTCGGCAAGGTTTTGAATATTACGATTGTCCAAGGTATAAGTGTAATGACCATCTTGCATAAGCAATAGGTGACCACCTAGCTTGGTATCATAGCCGATACCTTGGTAAGTTTGCGGGCCAATGTTGGGATCAAATTGAGCTTCACCTGCATCAGGGTCTTGGATATTGAGTTGACCGTCATAATGTAGTTGATAGTGGGTATCGATATAACCACGATCTTCGGTGACACCGCGTAAGTTTAGGTCAGGTTGAGTATCGGTAATGACAGCTTTATCATCAGTGCCGTTAATGGTGACCATCACTTTTTGCTCGGTGCCATCGGCTGAGTGGACGATCAAGGTGTCAATTAACGATTCGCCAGATTTGAGTCCTTGAATAGCAGTTTGTGAATTATCGGCTGTGTAAGTCCAGTGTCCTAAGTTGTTCAGGGTCAGGGTGCCAAACTGGCCTTGCAGTGCAGAGGCTTGGAATTGGTTTTGTCCTAAATCTACGTCAGCGACTGTGAGTGCGCCGTCGACGCGAAGCAGATCCTGATGAACATCCTTATCTTCTGTTAACGTTGCAGTCGCCGTGCCTGCACTCTTTATTGACGAGATTTGGGCTTTATCGTCAGTACCGTTAATGGTGATGGTAACTTTCTGCTCTGTGCCATCGACGCTGTGAACGATTAAGGTGTCAGTTAATGACTCGCCTGTTTTTAAGCCTTGAATGGCAGGTTGTGAGTTATTTGCGGTGTAGGTCCAGTGACCTAGTTCGTTAAGAGAGAGGCTACCAAACTGACCTTGTAGTGCAGAGGCTTGGAATTGGTTTTGTCCTGAATCTACGTCAGTAACGGTGAGTGTACCATCGACTCTAAGCAGTCCTTGATGGACGTCTTTATCTTCAGTCATCGAAGCGGAAACTGTACCTGCAATGACCGCTTTATCATTAGTGCCGTTAATAATAATGGTGACTTTTTGTTCGGAACCATCGACACTATGCACCAGCAAAGTATCGGTTACGGTGTCACCCGATTTCAACCTCTGAATTTGGGGGTTGGCGTTATTTGTTGTGTAACTCCAGTGACCGTTGTTATCGATACTGAGATCGCCATATTGGCCTTGCATCGAGGTTGCGACAAATTGTGCCTGATTGTTATCGGCGTCGCTCACGGTTAATGCACCATCGACTCGAAGTACTCCATTATGAACGTCTTTGTCTTCAGTAACCGAAGCGGTTGCTGTGCCACCAATGATAGCCTTGTCATCAGTGCCGTTAATGGTGACCATGACTTTTTGTTCGGAGCCATCGACGCTGTGAACGATTAATGCGTCAGTTAATGACTCGCCCGACTTGAGCCCTTGAATTGTGGTTTGTGAATTATCTGCCGTATATGTCCAATGCCCGTTGGAGTTAATCGATAGGGAGCCAAACTGGCCTTGTAAAGATGTCGCAGAAAATTGGCTTTGGCCTAAATCGGTGTCAGTGACAGATAACGCACCATCAACGCGTAGCTGGCCGCTGTGAACGTCTTTGTCTTCAGTAACCGAAGCGGTTGCCGCACCGCCAATTACTGCTTTATCGTCGTTACCGTTAATGGTGATGGTAACTTTTTGAGATGTGCCATCGACTGAGTGCACCAACAAGGTATCGGTGAGAGACTCACCGGATTTCAACCCTTGAATCACGGCTTGAGAGTTATCTGCGGTGTAGGTCCAATGACCGTTTGAATCAATCGACAGTGTACCAAACTGCCCTTGCAAGGATGTGGCCGTGAACTGGCTTTGGCCTGCATCGACATCGGTCACCGTTAGCGCGCCATCAACGCGGAGCTGACCTTGGTAAAGGTCTCTGTCTTCGGTAACGCTAGCCGTGGTCGCACCGCCAATTACTGCTTTATCGTCGTTACCGTTAATGGTGATGGTAACTTTTTGCTCGCTACCGTCGACAGAGTGCACATACAAAATTTCGGTGAGTGACTCACCGGATCTCAGCCCTTGAATCGCTGCTTGAGAGTTATCAGCGGTATAAGTCCAGTGACCGTTTGAATCAATTGATAGCGCGCCAAATTGGCCTTGTAGTGCAGATGCTTGAAACTGGTTCTGCCCTGCATCAGGATCAATTATGTTAAGTTGCCCATCGATATGTAGCTGTCCTGAGACGACATCTTTATCTTCTGTTAATGATGCACTTGATACGCCGTTGATTTTGGCTATCTCATCGGTACCGTGGATAGCGATAGTGACTATTTGACTCACGGGGAGACCAGAGCTGTCTGTTGCTGTAACTCTAAATGTTTCGGTCGCAACCTCTCCAGCATGGAGCGCGAGTGTGTTGGGGGAATTATTATCTAATTGGTAGATCCAAACACCAGTATTCTGATCTATGGTTAGATGCCCGTATTGCCCCAGTGTTTGCGGTACAGCCCAGCTAATACTGTCACCGTGGTCTGGATCTGTGTCAACGAGCTTACCTGCGACGGTATCGATATTACCCATTTCGTTCAAGCTAGCATTGTGTAGCCCTGAAATCGTCGGAAGATCATTGCTCCCATCTACTTCAACACTAATCACCGTATTGACTTTGCGCCCCAGGCTATCTATCGCCGAGATAACAAATTGCTCTGTATGATGCTCTCCCTCTGCCAGCGCATTGGTCTGAGCCGAATGGTTATTCAGGTGATAGTGCCATTGCCCTGTATTGGCATCGACAGTCAAGTCTCCATATTGCCCCTGTGATTGGTCGATTGACCAGGTCACTGTGTGGTTGTCATTGCCATGAGCATGGAGTTGTCCATTAACGCTATCGACAACACTGTTTTCTTTAACTTGTTGAATTTGTTCTTGACTATCGACTTGTAACTGCTTTTCATCAGT
>Ga0316197_10000221_pt1 | contig 42060 bp, 37 predicted proteins | sample OudBiesiAoxic_MG_FD_204939 | JGI IMG/M metagenome (GOLD analysis project Ga0316197, IMG submission 204939) | Coastal sediment microbial communities from Oude Bieten Haven, Netherlands - site A oxic | ecosystem: Environmental > Aquatic > Marine > Coastal > Sediment | place: Netherlands... | reverse complement strand
AGACGCTCAAAACTTTCCTTGAGCGCTTTGAGCTTGGCCTGACGGTCTTCCTCTATGTCCCATTTGTTCACCGCGATGACAACGGCCCGTCCCTCGCGTTCCGCCAGGTCGGCAATCCGCAAATCCTGCTGTTCAAAGGGGATCTCAGCATCCAGCAGCACAACCACCACTTCGGCAAATTTCACTGCGCGCAGGCCATCAGAGACGCTCAGCTTTTCCAGCTTTTCCTGGACCTTCGCCTTTTTGCGCATGCCCGCAGTGTCGAAAATGCGCATCGGCACGCCATTCCAATCGATCCGCAATGAGATCGCGTCGCGGGTGATCCCGGCTTCGGGGCCGGTCAGCAACCGGTCTTCACCAAGGATCTGATTGATCAGCGTGGATTTGCCGGCGTTCGGGCGGCCTACAACCGCGACCTGCAATGGCTTTGTCTTGGTGGGCATCGGAATGGCGTCGGGATCTTCGGCCTCTTCCTCGCTTAGATCCACGTCTGTCTCTGGCGCGTCCTCTTCGGCGCGTTCCGCAAACTGATCGGCCAGTGGCAACAGCGCGGTATAAAGGTCATGCAACCCTTCGCCGTGTTCCGCCGACATGCTGATCGGCTCGCCCAACCCCAGCGAATAGGCCTCAAGCACGCCCGCTTCGCCTGCTTTTCCCTCAGCCTTGTTGGCGGCCAGGATCACATTGGCAGAGCGCTTGCGCAGTATATCGGCAAAGACCAGATCGGACGGAGTCACACCGACCCGCGCATCAATCATGAACAGGCAGATGTCGGCCATGTCCACGGCACGCTCCGTCAGACGGCGCATGCGTCCCTGAAGGCTATCGTCCGTTATCTCTTCCAGACCGGCAGTGTCTATCACGGTAAAGCGCAGATCGGCCAGCTTGGCCGCCCCCTCACGCAGATCGCGCGTCACCCCCGGCTGGTCATCGACCAATGCCAGACGTTTGCCTACAAGGCGGTTGAACAGCGTGGATTTGCCCACGTTCGGGCGGCCCACGATGGCGAGGGTAAAGGACATTTCAAGGCTCCAAAGCCCCAATTGGGGCGAAATCAAACATGGGCCTTAGACCATTTCGCGCTCAACGGAAAGCGAGCAATTGGCCCTTGCGTGAAACAACGTAAAGCGTGCTGCCTGCAACGACAGGGGCTGTGGTCGCCCCGCCGGGGATTTCGACAACACCCGCAAGCGTCCCGTCCGTGGGATCAAAGCTGCGCAAAACGCCGTCGCCAGATGCCACCCAAACGCGCCCGCCAGCGACGACAGGCCCATGATGGGTATAGACTTCGGATTGACGCCGCGGCTTGTCTTTGACGAAGTTTGGCAATGGCACGCCCCAGATACGCGTGCCGTCCGAGGCATCAAGGCGGAGCACTTCATTCAGATCACTGATCACAAAGACAGAACCGCCCGCGGGCCAGACTGGCCCTACGGCACCGTCGCGTGCTGTCCATATCCGCTTGCCGCTCCCCAGGCTGAGTGCGGCAAGGCGCCCGGACTGGTTACCGACGAAAACCCTGTCACCAGAGATCACCGGCGCGCTTGTGACATCAGATATGGAAGATAGCGCCCGACCGGGCCGTTTCCCCACGACGGAGGCATTCCAACGGTCCAGCCCCCCACGGCGGAAAACAGCCTGCACTTCGCCAGACCCATAAGCAAACAGAGCGAGTTCGTTTGTCACCGACGGGGCCGGCGCACCAAGCACATTGTTAACACTGGTGCTGCCACCGGTTTGCCATGCGACGCGACCACTGGCCTTTTCAACCGCCCAAGCGGTGTCATCCCCCGCAGTAAGATAGACAAGATCACCAAACACAGTCGGCGTTCCTGAACCAGAGGCGTCCAGGTCTTGCGTCCAGCGCACACCACCCGTCACCACGTCCACTGCTGCAAGGACGCCGTACCCGACAGAGACGTAAAGCGTGTCGCCTTCAACGGCCAATCCGCCGCCAGAGCCCTGTCCCTGCCTGTCACTTGCCGGGGTCAGATCGCGGGTCCAAAGGGTCTGTCCAGAAGTCGAGGTCGCCACGACCTGCGCACCTGCATCGAGCGTGAAAACCCGGCCATCGGACACAACAGGATCGGCAGTAATTCTGTAGCGACGACTGTCACCGTCGCCGATGTCAGCCGACCAAGCCAGCTGGGGAGCGTTCCGCAGGGCAGGATGGGTAACGCGGTAGGTGGGCGTTCCGATCGTATGGGTCCAATTGGCGTTATTGGTTGCAACACCCAAGGATATCGGACGGCTTGTATTCTCGGGCGTGACTTCGCCTTCAATTGGGGCGGCAAGTTCGGGTGTTTGCAGAACCGACCTTATGTCTTCACGTGGTCCGGGCAGATACACCTGACGTTCGTTACATGCACTAAGCAATAAAGCAGCTGACAAAAGCCCTAACCCCCACGCCTTTGTCCCGAAATACGCTGGATGGTTCATGGCCCTGCTCACTTCTTTTTATCGCTCTCGTTGCCCGCCGGGGCATGGATCAATTATCTTGGGCCACTGCGTTTCCACCACCCAGACCAACCACGTCAGACAGTTCCGGCTCGCCACCCAGTGCCACAATCACCTGAAGGGCGCGTTGTTGCAAGTCTGCGCTGACTTCCGCATCCGACAGGATCGCCTGATAGCGGTTGATGGCAGCGTCGGTGTCGCCTGTTTCGATGTCGATCAGCGCGAGTTGTTCGCTGGCCAGCAGACGAAAGGCATTGCCCGGCTGCGCCATGGCCTCAAGCGCCTGACGGCGGTCTGCGACAGGCGCATCAGCCCCCTGCAGGGTGATTGCCTTGAACTGTGCCAACTGCCGGTAGACCGGCGGTACATCACCATCAACAGCCACTGCGTTCAGTGTTGCCACAGCCGTGTCGGTATCACCGGCATTGGCCTGTTCAGCGGCAGTCATCATGCGAAGTACGGCAGTTGCGGTCGGCGTTGCAGGCTCAATACTGCCAAGTGCTTTGGCTCGTTCTGCGCTTGTATTCACAGCCAAGGCAGCAAGCATCGCATCGCCCAGCGCCACGGCCTGCGCGCGCGCCTGTGCCTTGCGGTATTCGGAAAAGGCCGCCCCACCAACAATCAGCAGGATCGCCAGCACGGCAATCCAGCCATAGCGGCGCAGATAGCCATAAAGCCGGTCGCGGCGGACCTCTTCATTGACCTCTTCGATAAAGCTGTCTGTGTTGCTCATCTGATCTGCCTCTGGCGGTACGGTTTTGACCCTCTTACCCCGCAGAACGGGGCAAGCCAAGACCCCGTTCCATCAGGTCTTTGCCCGAGAATTGGGCAGCAAAGCCACCTCTATAAAAAAACATGCCATCTAAACTAGTCAGTTCAGTTATCATGCACTACATAAAGCGCAACCAACCGGGCAGGCGTCCCGGGATTTCCGGCGCGAGGTATCGCAATGCGTATTTTCTCCATTCTGGCCGCACTGGCGGTAACCCTTTTGCTGGCGATGTCGATCCTCGCGCGTCCGCAGCTTGTGGCATTGCTCGGCGGTGACGAAACACGGACAGAGCAAGAGACCACCGAACAGGTGTCCGAGACACCTTCCGTTGTGGAACAAGACCCGGACACATTGGTCAAGGTACAGGTGCGCAAGCTGACCGGACAGCAGGTTGACAGTGCGGTCATCCTGCGCGGCGAAACGGAAGCCGCGCGTCAGGTGGACGTAAAGTCCGAGACATCTGCCGTGATCGTGTCCGATCCGTTGCGCAAGGGCGCGCAGATTGAGGAAGGTGACGCACTCTGCGTGCTCGACCCCGGCACGCGGCAGGCCGCATTGGACGAGGCGCGCGCACGGTTGTCTGAAGCTGAATCGCGCGTACCGGAGGGGGAGGCACGGCTGGCAGAAGCCAAGGCCCGTCTGGATGAGGCAGAAATCAATCAAAACGCAGCGGCCCGATTGAGTGAAGATGGTTTTGCTTCTCAGACAAGGCTTGCCGCGACGGATGCCGCTGTGGCCGCCGCCAAAGCGGGTGTAAGCTCCGCCACATCAGGTTTGCGCGCGGCACGTTCCGGCATTGAAGCGGCCACCGCCGCCGTTGCTGCCGCGGAAACGGAAATTGCACGTCTGACGATCTCGGCCCCCTTCAGCGGACTGCTGGAAAGCGATACGGCCGAGCTGGGCAGCCTTTTGCAGCCCGGCGCGCTTTGCGCCACAATCATTCAACTTAATCCGATCAAACTGGTGGGATTTGTACCCGAGACCGAGGTGAACCGGGTCATGCTTGGCGCGAAGGCAGGTGCACGGCTGGCAGCTGGCGGCGAGCAGGTCATCGGCAACGTGACGTTCCTTTCACGCTCCGCCGATCCTCAGACGCGAACGTTCCGCGTCGAGATTGAAGTGGCTAACGATGATCTGCGCATCCGCGACGGTCAGACCGCCGAAATCGCGATTTCCTCGGCAGGTGTCAAAGCCCATCTGGTCCCTCAGTCCGCGCTGACGCTGAACGATGACGGCACATTGGGCGTGCGGTTGGTCGATGAAAATGCGGTCGTATCATTTGCCCCCGTCGAAATCATGCGCGACACCAGCCGGGGCATCTGGGTCACCGGTTTGCCAGAGGTCGCGGACGTGATCGTTGTCGGACAAGAGTACGTCACGGCAGGCGTCAGAGTGGCGCCCACCTGGGTGGAGGTCACGCAATGACCGGCGTCGTCGATTGGGCCGCAGGCCGCGCACGCATGGTGCTGGCCTTCATCCTGCTCAGCCTCGTGGTGGGCGGCTATTCCTATTCCACCCTACCAAAAGAGGGCGAGCCGGACATCGAAATCCCGGCATTGTTCGTCTCTGTTCAATTCCCCGGGATTTCAGCAGCCGATAGCGAAACCCTGCTGGTCAAGCCAATGGAGACTGAGCTTGCCGATCTGGATGGCTTGAAACAGATGACCGGCACGGCGGCGGAGAACTACGCCGGCGTAGTGCTGGAGTTCGAATTCGGCTGGGACAAAAGCCGTGTGATGGCCGATGTACGCGATGCGATGTCAACGGCCGAGGCGCAGTTCCCTGACGGCTATGAGAAATACTCCATCAACGAATTCAACTTTTCCGAATTTCCCATCATCATCGTGAACCTGACCGGCCCGGTCCCTGAACGCACGATGGCCCGCGTTGCGCGCGACTTGCAGGATGAGCTGGAGGCACTCGATTCCGTGCTGGAGGCAGGCCTTGCGGGAGACCGTGACGAGATGCTGGAGGTACTGATCGATCCGCTTCGTCTGGAGGCGTATAACGTCACCGCGGGCGAGTTGATCAATGTTGTGCAGAACAACAACCAGTTGATTGCAGCAGGCGAAATCGAGAGCGCTCAAGGCACTTTTGCCGTCAAGATACCGTCGTCCTTCAATGAGCCGCGCGATGTCTACTCCCTACCCGTCAAGACCAACGGCGACCGCGTGGTGACGTTGGGCGATCTGGCCCAAATCAATCTGACTTTTGAGGATCGTCAGGGTACGGCGCGTTTTAACGGGGAAAAGACGCTGGCGCTGCAAGTGGTCAAGCGCAAGGGCTTCAACCTGATCGACACGTCCAGTCAGGTCAAAGAGATCGTTGAGGCGCGGGCCGCAAGCTGGCCCGATGGCCTGCAGGCCGCTGTCACAGTCGGTACCTCAAACGACCAGAGCCGCGTGGTGAATTCCATGGTCCAGCAGCTCTTGGGCTCAGTCTTTACCGCGATTGCACTGGTGATGATTGTCGTGCTGGCTGCCCTTGGCATCCGGGCGGCCCTGCTGGTTGGTTTTGCGATTCCAACATCGTTCCTGCTCTGCTTTGCCTTCCTCGCGCTTATGGGCATTTCGATCTCCAACATCGTGATGTTCGGTTTGATCCTCGCCGTGGGTATGCTGGTCGACGGTGCGATCGTGGTGGTGGAATACGCGGATGCGCGCCAGCAACAGGGCGAAGGGCCGATGCAGGCCTATGTCCATGCCGCCAAGCGGATGTTCTGGCCCATTATCTCATCTACAGCCACTACTCTTTGCGCCTTTTTGCCAATGCTGTTCTGGCCCGGCGTGCCGGGCGAGTTCATGGGCATGCTGCCGGTCACATTGATATTCGTGCTCTCAGCCTCGCTTGTTGTGGCCCTGATTTACCTGCCTGTCATGGGCGGCGTGACCGGACGGCTTGAGCGTTGGATGGCCGATAACATGGAGGCCATTGCAGGTCTGCGGTGGTATCTGCACCTGTTGTTTTTCCCATTGGCGCTGGCGATGATTATCGTACCGATGTCGTTGATGCAGCCTCTTTTTGGCGTTATCTCAGCCCAGTTTGCCGCGATGGACGGGCTGAACCTGCTGGGGTCCGTCATCCCGACCTTCGTCACTGTCTTCCTTTGTATCGTAGCGCTTTGTGCGTTGCTGTCTGTGGGCCTGTCGGGGGCGATGATGGGATTGCTGGCGTTCTTTGGCGTCTTCACCCGCGCAGGTCGCGGCGGGCGCTGGATTACCTCCAAGCTTTTCCGCAAAACGCCAGACCGAATTGATGCGGGCTACCGCCGCAGCACCTTTGGCCGTGTAATCGCCTTTATCGTCGGCAACCCGGTGATGCCGCTGGTCATGGCGGGGATCGTCTTTGTCTTTGTGGGCACAGTGATGATCTTCTTTGGCAACAACTCCAAAGGCGTGGAATTCTTTGTCGAATCCGAGCCGGAGCAGGCCATCGTCTACGTCTTGGCACGCGGCAACCTGTCCCTTGAAGAAAAGGATCACTTGCTGGAGCGCGCAGAACAGATTGTGCTCCAGCATCCCGGCGTGCAGACCGCTTTCGCCTTTGCAGGTGAAGGGGGGCTCGACAGCAATACAGGCGGCGCGCAGGCGCCCAAGGACAGCATCGGCCAAATCCAGCTTGAAACGATCCCGTGGGAAGATCGCCCGAACAAGGTGACCCCACTCTTTACGATCCCTTTCATCGGTTACACTGTGACCCGTGCAACGCAGGATCCCGCTTTTGATGGCGACGTGATCCTTGCGGAACTGACTGAGCAACTCTCAAACATACCGGGCATTCGCATCGAAATTCTGGCGCAGGCCCGTGGACCTGCATCCGGTAAACCGGTGCATCTGCGTCTCAAGTCTGACAGTTTCACCGACCTTCTGGCTGCCACGGCGCTCACTCGCCAGCAGTTCGAGGCAACGCCGGGCCTTACCCTGATCGAAGACACGCGCCCCCTGCCCGGTATTGACTGGCAGATCGACGTTGATGTTGAGAAGGCGGGCCGCTACGGCGCGGACGTGTTGACCGTGGGCGCGATGGTGCAGCTGGTCACACGCGGCCTGCTGCTGGACACCATGCGCGTGGACAGTTCGGATGAGGAAATTGAAATTCGTGTCAGGTTGCCCGAAGAGGACCGCGTTCTGAGCACGCTCGATACTTTGAAAGTCCGCACCGCTGACGGCCTGATTCCGCTGAGCAACTTCATCTCCCGCACACCGGTGCCAAAACTGGCCGAGATCAACCGCATTGATCAGAAACGGTACCTTGACGTCAAAGCCGATGTTGCGCCCGGACTGATGAAGGTCGTGCGTACCGCTCGGATAGGTGGTGCAGATGTCTCCACCACCCTCGCCACGCTAAGGCCTGCGGGAAATGATGCCGATGTACGTGCGCCTGACGGCACCGCCTACAAGATCACTCAGCAAACGGATGAGGGAGCTGATGTCGACATCGCCGGGGGTGTGCAATCAGGCACGCTCCGGCTCATCCCGATCAATGCGAACGAACGCATCGCCGAAATCACCAAATGGCTGGACGATACTCCCCTGCCCTTGGGCGTCAGCACGGAATGGACCGGAGATCAGGAAGATCAGGCAGAAAGCCAAGCCTTCCTCAGTTCCGCTTTCACGGCAGCGCTGGGTTTGATGTTCATCATCTTGCTTGCGCAGTTCAACTCTTTCTACAATGCCATTCTGGTGCTTTTGGCCGTGGTCTTGTCTACCACCGGGGTTCTGATCGGCATGCTGGTCATGGATCAGACGTTCTCGATCATCATGACCGGGACAGGCATCGTCGCCTTGGCCGGAATCGTTGTGAACAACAATATCATCCTGATCGACACCTATCAGGAGTACGAAAGGTACATGCCAAGGATCGAAGCCATAATCCGCACCGCACAGGCGCGTATCCGGCCGGTTTTGCTGACAACAATCACCACAATGGCTGGTCTGGCACCAATGATGTTCGGCCTCAGCCTCAACTTTGCGGACGGCGGCTACACCATCGACAGCCCCACAGCGCTGTGGTGGAAGCAGTTGGCGACGGCGGTTGTTTTTGGTCTGGGCATTGCAACGGTGCTGACATTGCTGGTGACACCTTCGATGCTGGCGATCCGTGTTTGGGCGACAACTTATGTACACTGGGTAGCGCGGCTTTTGGCCAAGATGTCGCTGGGACGCGCCAGCCGCGCGGCGCGAGACTGGGCGTTGCAGCGCGATGCGCGGCGCCTGAAGGCGGACGAAATCATTTGGGATCCAGATGCGGCGCCCATCGCACCAATGGCAGCACCACGTCTTTCAGCGGCGGAATAGCACCGATCAAGCAGATGTGAGAGCGCGTGTTCTCACATCTAGGCCGCTTCGCGGTAGTCTTGAGGAAGATTGCCAAAGGAGACTGCCCGATGATCCGTCAAACCCTTGCTGCCGTGTCCTTGAGCACGGTACTGTCGCTGCCCGTCTACGCCAACGAGATGATCGATAAGGTCAGCCCCCATACCGTTGAGGTTACGATGGACCGGCTATCCGATGCTGTTGAGGGGGCAGGTGCCACTGTCTTTGCCCGCGTGGATCACGCGGCAGGCGCAGCGAAAGTAGACATGGAACTGCGACCGACGCAGCTATTGATTTTTGGCAATCCGAAGCTTGGAACCCCCGCGATGCTGGATGGGCAGACTGCAGGCCTTGATCTGCCGTTGCGGGTGCTCGCCTATGCGGATGCAGACGGGATCGTGCATGTGACATATCATGAGCCTGCCAGCCTGGCCGAAACGCACGGGCTGCCCACGGATGCGAAGTATATTCAAATGATGACAGGTGCGTTGGACAAGCTGACAACAAAGGCGATTTCAGACGATTGATAAGCTGACGCTCGGTGCGTAGCGACGGCTGCCACTGACTAAAGCCCCTTTTCGCGGCTTTCCGGATCAAGCGCTTCCCACCACGCGGCGTAGATCGTGTTCTTGGGATGTTTGCCACCCTCGTCGGGGCTGTTCCCGTCCCACCAGACCGGGCCACGTTCTCCCAGCCGCCGCTTGGCGGCATCGACCTTTGCCCGTGCCTCTTTTGTCTCGGCCTCGTTTCGGGCGTTTCTTACGGCAAGGCGCCCCTGCATCAGGGCCTTGACCGCCGCACGACGTTCGCTGTCCTCAAGCGAGGGATCGGTACAACGCCAGAGCCGGCCTTTCGAGACAAAGAAATGTCCATCTGGTGTGCGGGGGTAATCCTTGCCCCTGCCACCGCTCACGTCGCGTCTTCGGCCTGCTGGCGATGCCAAAGCTGGGCATAGCGACCGTCCTTGGCCAAAAGGGCCTCGTGCCGCCCCTGCTCCACGATCTCGCCTTTCTCCAAGACGACGATGCGATCCGCGTCGGCAATGGTGCTGAGGCGGTGCGCGATGGTCAGAACCGTGCGGCCCTCGCCTGCGCGCATCAACGCATCCTGAATGTCGCTCTCGGTTTCGCTATCAAGCGCCGAGGTGGCTTCGTCCAACAGCAGGATCGGCGGGTTCTTGAGCAGCGTTCGGGCTATGCCCACGCGCTGCTTTTCACCGCCCGACAACTTGAGACCACGCTCGCCCACGGTCGTGTTGTAACCATCCGGCAAGCTTTTGATAAAATCATGGATTTGCGCATCTTTGGCCGCCGCCTCAATCTCGGACTGCGTTGCACCGTCTTTGCCGTAGGCGATGTTGTAACCTATGGTATCATTGAACAAGACAGTATCCTGCGGCACCACACCAATGGCCTGATGAAGGCTCAGTTGCGTGACATCGCGCACGTCCTGCCCATCGATTTTCAGCGCGCCGCTGTCTACATCATAGAACCGGAACAGCAGCCGCCCGATGGTGGATTTGCCCGACCCTGTAGAGCCGACGATGGCCACGGTTTCCCCTGGCTTGGCTTCAAGCGAGATGCCCTTGAGGATCATCCGTTCGGGATCATAGCCAAAATGCACGTTCTCAAGCGTCACTTGACCACCGCTTACCTTCAGATCCGGCGCATCAGGCTTGTCCGTAATCTCGGCCGGTTGTTCCAGCAGACCGAACATCTGCCCCATGTCCACCAGCGCCTGCCGGATTTCGCGATAGACCGTACCAAGAAAGTTCAAAGGCACGGTGATCTGTACCATGTACGCGTTGACCATGACAAAATCGCCAACCGTCAACGTGCCATTCTGCACCCCGATGGCTGCCATCACCATAACCCCGACAAGACCTGCGGTGATGATCAGGGACTGACCAAAATTCAGAAAAGCAAGCGACAGGCTGGTCTTGATCGCAGCGTCCTCGTAGCCAGCCATCGCGCTGTCATACCTGTCCGCCTCTCGCGCCTCGGCTCCGAAGTATTTGACGGTTTCGTAGTTCAGCAGGCTGTCGATCGCCTTTTGATTGGCGTCGGTATCCGCCTCATTCATCTGGCGGCGCTGACGCACGCGCCATTCTGTGATCGAGAACGTAAACCAGACATAAAGCCCAATGGTAACAGCCACCACCAAGAGATAGGACCAGTCAAAGAGGATCGTCAGGATGGCCCCGATCATCAGCAGTTCAAGGATCAGCGGGCCAATGTTGAAGAGCAAAAAGCGCAGCAGGAATTCCACGCCTTTCACACCGCGTTCGATAATCCGGCTTAAACCGCCTGTCTTGCGCGTGATGTGATACCGCATCGACAGCCTGTGGATATGCTCAAATGTCTCTAGCGCCAGCATGCGCAAAGCGCGCTGACCCACGCGCGCAAAGATCGCGTCACGCAGCTGTTGGAATCCAACTGTCATCAGGCGCGCCATGCCGTAGGCGATGGTCAGGCCAATGGCACCAAGGGCGACCATGGGCACACCCTCGCCCGCCAGCGCGTCCACCGCGTCCCGATAGAAGAGCGGCGTTGCAACTGAGATGAGCTTTGAAACAAAAAGCGCAATCATCGCCAGCAAGACCCGGCGTCTGACCCAGGGCATGTTCGCTGGCCACAGGTAGGGGGCGACCTTGCGCAGCACCAAGAAACCCGACTGGCGTTCTTCCTCTGCCATGGCCGCTGCCGTGTTGCGTTGGCTAGCGGCTGCCTCGGAAGCTGTTGAAGGCGATTGTGTTGTATCGGCGGCCATGGATAATCCCGTCTGTTTGACTGCTACATAGTCCCACGACCGGGGGGTTGCCAGCCAAGCAGCGGAATTAGGTCATTCCAGAGGAAAAACTTAGTCCGGCAGATCGAAAATCTGACCGGGGTAGATCAGGTCAGGATCGCGAATGGACTGACGGTTGGCTTCAAATACCCGCACGTAAAGCTGACCGTCCCCATATCGGTCCCGTGCAATCGCCCAAAGGGTCGCCCCCTTTTGCACTGTGATCGCCTTGATTGGCCCGTCTTGCAGCGCTGCCGCTGCCGCCAGCGTTTCGGGGGCTTCCCGCTTGAAAGGTGTTTCAACCCGGCTTGTGACCTGTCCGTCTGCTGCAACTTCGTCAATGCGCAGGGTATAGATGCCCTCATCCACCTCTGGCAGGTCTCCACGCCAGCGGCCCTGATTGTCCACAGGAAGGCTAATGACTGAGTTGTTATCAAGATAAACGCGGACAGTGGTGGCCTTGGTCTGTGCGCGGCCCGCAAGTTGCACCGCGCCGGCGTCAGAATAGCTGATGGTGTCGATGGCCACGTTATCCATCACCTCAGGGGACGGTGTGTTGAGCAGTTCGACACCTTCTGCTGTCGATTTGAGAATGGCGACTGTTTCTGTTTTTTGCGTCTGTTCCGGTGCCGGTGCTGCAACCTGAGCTGACGGCTCCGCCTCCACGGGAGCGTCGACGCTTTGGCCTGGTACCGCCGACGGGGTCTGCGGCTGTGACGGCTCAGCATTATCTTCCGGTGCCAGGGCGGACACCTGTTGATCTGCCTCCGGCTGGGACGGTGCCGGCGTTTCAGTCGCCTTCGGCTCTGCGGCCACCACCGTTTCTTCTTGTTCTTCTGTCTTGTCGGTCTCCGCCAGTGGGGCGACAGGGTCTGGTTCTACGTACTGCGCCGCGGCCTGCTGCGTTGCCGTTTCGGGTTCAGGCTCCGGTGATGCCTGCGCCACAACGACCGGTGCCGTCATAGGGGCAAGAATAATCTCGTCCTCTGACACCAATTCCTGGCCTTCAAAAGTTTGCATCAAGGTCAGCACATGCCCCTGCCCGTCCGGCGGGATCAGTGCGATGGTTGCAAACTTGCCTGACCGGTCTGCCGTGACACGCGCGACAACGCTGCCATTTTGCAAAATCTGCACGTCCGCACCCGGTGCGCCCTGCCCGGCAATCACGGTCACACCATCCGCCTCCCGGCGCACTTCATCGAAGGCAGGCAATGGCACAGAAGCCGCCTCAGACTGCTCAGCGCGCTGAGGATCGGTCTCTGTCAGCGTTTGTGTGGTCTCAGCGTCTGGAGAACCTTCGTCGGATTGCGCATCGGTCGTCTGGGATGCTTCCGGCGGCTCGGCCAGTTTGGCTGCATTGCCCTCGTCCAAGGCAAGCGCAGGCGCTTGCGCATCTGTGCCAGACTGCGGTGCTGGGGCGACAATGGCGACCTCCTCGGAGATGTCCTGAGCTTTGCGCTGCGATTGGACCCAAAGTCCCGCTGCGATCAGCGCCGCAGCAACAACCGCCGCCGCAAAGGCACCTGATCCGCCGCTTAGCCCTGCCAAGAAATTCCGCATGTCCCATCATCCCATAAGGTTGAGCCTTATTAGCAAGCAGGCTAACAGGGGTCAAAACAGGTCCATCCCAGTACAACTGGAAATGCAAGAAAAAGGCGCGCCAATGCTACGGAATTCTGTCTGTGTCTATTGTGGGTCACGCCCGGGCCGCGATCCGGCGTATGCGGAGGACGCAACTGCGCTTGGCACGGGGATTGCAAATGCCGGGCTTCGGCTGGTTTATGGCGCGGGCGATGTCGGCCTGATGGGCTCAGTTGCGCGGGCGGCACAGGCTGCCGGAGGAGAGACGTTCGGCGTGATCCCGCAGCATCTGGTGGATTGGGAAGTCGGTAAGACTGATCTGACTGCCTATGTAATCACCGAGACGATGCACGAACGCAAGAAAGTCATGTTCATGAACTGCGACGCCGTAGTGGTCCTGCCAGGCGGCGCCGGTTCACTGGATGAACTGTTCGAAGTGCTGACCTGGCGCCAGCTTGGGCTGCATGAAAAACCGGTTTTCCTGATCAATTCGGCGGGATACTGGGAACCGTTGATGTCCTTGCTTAACCATGTGGTCGATAGGGGCTTTGCTGATGCGACGATCTTGTCCTACTTGACGGTTGTGCCAGATGCGCAAGCTGCGCTTTCGGCTTTGCGCGACTGTCTTGGCTAACCTCGCATTCAACCACATCAACCAGCAAAAAAATAAACCCCCGACAGCGTAAAGCCGCGGGGGTTTGGTATTTTCAAACCATTGCCAGTTTAGCAACGGCGGATCAGCCTTCGCACTTACATGCGGGAGGCGACGTTTTCCCAGTTCACGAGATTGTCGAGGAAGTTTGCCAGATAGTCAGGGCGCGCATTGCGGAAGTCGATGTAATAGGAATGCTCCCACACGTCACAGCCCAGCAGCGCCGTCTGGCCAAAGCAGACGGGGTTCACGCCGTTCTCGGTCTTGGTGACCTTAAGGCTGCCATCGGTGTCTTTGACCAGCCATGCCCAGCCAGAACCGAACTGACCGGCACCCGCTGCCTTGAAGTCGTCTTTCATCTTATCGACGGAGCCAAAGCTTTCGCTGATCGCCTTCTCCAGCTCTCCGGGCATCTTGCTTTCGCCGGGGCCCATCATTTCCCAGAACTGGTTGTGGTTCCACAGCTGGCTGATGTTGTTGAAAATGCCGTTCTGCGCGACGGCCTTGGGGTCATAGGTGCCTTTGATGATCTCTTCGAGGGACTTGCCCTCCCACTCGGTGCCCTCGATCGCCTTGTTCCCGTTCACGACATAGGCGTTGTGGTGCTTGTCGTGGTGAAACTCCAGCGTCTCGGCGCTCATGCCCTTGGATGCAAGCGCGTCATGGGCATAGGGAAGATCGGGAAGTGAAAAAGCCATTGTTGGGCCTCCTTGATGTTTGGTGTTTCTTTACGTCAAATGGAGCGCAGATTGCCCTGCCGTCAAGGTCAAGCTGACCGAATTGGACTGTCTTCCTCGCTATTCGGTGCGCTTTCGGCAGGTTCCGACGCTACGCAGGCCGGAATCGAAGGTTCTCGGACCAGCGGTCAGCTCGATCCGGCCTGTCGATTTGGCGATAGATGCGCGGTAGTCAAAGTTGGCAAAGCTACGGCCGGTGTCGGCGCGCACGTCCTTCAGCGTCCATTTCACGATAAACCGCGCATCATTGTCGCGCAAAATTCTGCCAAGGACCGGATCTTCGGCAAACGTGAGCGTCAGGGCGTCCACCACGGTCACGCTTCCGTCGCCCGGCAGCACGATGGCGATCTTGGGTGAGACCCAACCCAGCCCCTGATCAGGGTCATCCATATCACATTCATACAGAAAGCCAGATGCCTCTGTGGCCTGGGCCCAAAAAAAACACAGTGACACTGCGAAGGCAGCGCAGCGCAAAGTTCCAGAGATGATTTTCGCGATTTGAGCCATTGTTGGAATCCTACCTACAGGAGCAGGCCAGTGCGGCAAACACGAAACGCCCAAGATGGCTTAGAAGTGATCAACCTCTGAGCCTGACTGCGCCGCAACACACAGCACATCAAAAACGTACTGCGCCACCGAGCGGAAGCAGATGATGTGCACGGTGGTATCATCCGTCATCCAGAAAGCAGCGGGCACCTGTGCCAGCCGCGTGCGGCGGAACATGCCCGGCGTGAACTGATCGGGATGCATGTCCACTGGCGCGAGTTTCGCCAGAACTTCACGCACCCCTTCGCCCTTGACCTGAAACACCGCCCGCGCGTCCGATACGTTGACCGCCAGCGCATGATGCTTGGCCAGCCTCTCTTGCAGATCAGCCAAACGGTCATGGACTTCTGCGTAGGGACACATCACCAGCAGCTCATCAGGCGACATCCAGGCGATGCCATGTTCGCCTTGGGTGTTGCACATGCGCTGTTCCGGCAGGGTAACACCACTTGCGGCCACTGCAGACTTGGTGATCGCTTTTTCTGACAGTCGGCCGCGCAGCGTGATCATGCCAATCGGACCGATTTCGGTGACAGAGGCGAAGCCTGCGGTGTTGGTCCCACCTTTCAGGGCGGTAACGGGCTCAGACATTCTGCTTCTCCCCTTCTTTATCGTAAAAGACCGGATCAACGATTTTGGCCTCATAGGTCTTGCCGTTCGTACCGGGGAAGCTCAGCACTTCACCCATGCGGTCGGGGCCGTGCAAGACCAGCCCCATGGCAATACCCTTGCCAAGAGTTGGCGAATGGTAGGTCGAGGTGACCCGCCCGATCATATTCTTCTGACCGTTCTCGTTCGTCCCCTCGCCCACGGCGTAGGCGCCATCAGGCAGGGTTGAGCCGTCGACGGTTTCCAAGCCTACCAATTTCCAGCGGTTCGGATCGGTCATATGGCTACGTTCCTGCGCGCGCTTGCCAAGGTAGTCGTCTTTCTTCTTGGAAATGGCCCAGTTCAGCCCAAGGTCCTGCGGGATCACGGTGCCATCGGTTTCGTCGCCGATCATGATAAAGCCTTTCTCGGCCCGCATGATGTGAAGACATTCGGTGCCATAGGGCATCACACCCAGATCAGCACCAACTGCCAGCAACGCGTCCCAGAACGCCTGTCCGTGGCTGGCATCGACTGCGACCTCATAGCTCAGCTCACCCGAGAACGAAATGCGATAGACGCGCACCTTGAAACCGCCCAGCTCTCCATCCACCCAATCCATGAAACCCAGCGCCTCTTTCGACACGTCCATACCGCCAAGCCGTTCAAGCGCGGTACGGGCGTTCGGGCCAACGACGGCAACCTGCGCGTACTGCTCTGTCACATTGGCCACGTAGACGTTCCAGTCCCACCATTCGGTTTGCAGCCATTCTTCCATGTGGGCGTGAATACGCTCCGCCCCGCCGGTGGTGGTATGGCAAAGCCAGGTGTCTTCATCGATCCGTGCAACAACACCGTCGTCGATCAGGAAACCGTTTTCCGAACACATCAACCCGTAGCGGCATTTACCGATCTTCAGCGTCGACATCATGTTGGTGTACATCATGTCCAGGAATTTGCCCGCGTCCGGCCCTTTGACGATGATCTTGCCAAGGGTGGACGCATCCAGAAGGCCAAGCTTTTCGCGGGTATTCTTCACTTCGCGCATCACGGCATCATGCGTGCTTTCCAGACCCCGCTTGAAGGCATACGGCCTTCGCCACTGCCCAACAGGTTCGAAGATGGCTCCGTTTGCTTCATGCCAGTCGTGCATCGGCGTGCGGCGGATGGGCTGGAATACGTGATCCTTTGCCTCTCCTGCGATCGAAGCGAGCGAGATCGGGTGGTACGGCGGTCGAAAGGTGGTTGTACCCACGGTGGGAATATCCGCATCCAACGCTCCGGCGAGGGTTGCCAGACCGTTGATGTTGCTCAGCTTGCCTTGATCCGTCGCCATGCCAAGTGTGGTGTAGCGCTTGGCGTGCTCGACCGATACAAAGCCCTCTTGCGCCGCCAGACGGACGTCAGACACCTTCACGTCATTCTGATAATCCAGCCAGGTTTTCTCTCGCAGCTTGGCGCTGGCGCCATGCGGCATCAGCCAGACGGGCGCCATCGGGGATTCCTCGCGGCGATCCGCAATCGGAGAACTCACATTCTTGGCGAGCCTCATACCAAGGCTGGTGATGACCCCCTCAGCTGCTGCATGTGCGTCGTGCAACACGTCATCCAGCGCGAATATCCCCGACGCAGCCCCGGCGGGGGTGACAAAACCCATGCCATCAGCGCCTTTAGGCGGATTGTCCACATCCGGCGAAAAACACGCATGACTGGTATCCCAGCGTAATTTGCCGCCGCAGTGGGACCATAAATGCACCACCGGTGACCAGCCGCCCGACATGGCGACCGCATCACATGCCACCTCTTCCAGCACGGCACCTTCACCGGCCTGAGAGCAGATCTGAACACCGGTCACCCGCTTGCCACCTTTGACCGACGCAATGCCGTGGCCCATCAGGACACGAATGCCCAGCGCTTTGGCCTGCGCGACCAGCCCTCGATCATCTGGTAGCACCCGCGCATCAAGGATCACAGGCACGTCGAGCCCTGCATGCTTAAGCGAAATTGCCGTAAGGTAAGCGTTGTCATTGTTTGTCACAACGACGGTCCGGTCGCCGACTGAAACGCCGTAGTTCACCACATAGTCGCGCACAGCAGAGGCCAGCATCACGCCCGGAATGTCGTTTCCGGCAAAGCTGAGCGGGCGTTCAATGGCCCCTGTCGCAGTGATGATCTGCGCCGCACGGATGCGCCACAGGCGGTGCCGTGGACCGCCACCTTCAGGCGCATGATCCGTCAGGCGCTCGTAACCCAGGGCATAGCCGTGGTCATAGACACCAGCGCCCATCGTTCGGTTACGCAACTGGACGTTGTCCATTGATTTCAATGCGGCAAGGGTTTCGTCCACGAACTTATCCACAGGCCCGCCGTCAATGGTCCCGCCGTCGACAGGCGCGCGTCCGCCCCAGTGATCGGTCTGTTCCAGCAGGATCACCCGCGCGCCTGATTTGCCCGCAGTCAGCGCCGCCTGCAGACCGGCGACACCACCGCCCACGATCAAGACATCGCAGAACGCATAGAAATGCTCGTATGTGTCCTCGTCCCGTGATTTCGGCGCTTTGCCCAGGCCAGCCGACTGGCGGATGAAAGGTTCGTATACATATTTCCACGCGGCGCGGGGATACATGAACATCTTGTAGTAGAAACCGGCAGGCAGAAAGCGGCTTAGATGCTTGTTGATCGCACCGATGTCGAATTCAAGACTGGGCCAGTGGTTCTGGCTTTCCGCTTCAAGTCCATCGAACAGCTCTGTTGTGGTAACGCGTTGGTTCGGCTCAAACTGTCCCTCTTTGCCAAGGTTCACCAGACCGTTGGGTTCCTCCGCGCCCGAAGCGACGACGCCGCGCGGACGGTGGTATTTGAATGAACGCCCCACAAGCATCTGGTCATTGGCCAGCAACGCCGAGGCAAGCGTATCCCCCGCATACCCGCGCATTTTCTTACCGTTGAACGAGAACGACAGCGGTTTGCTGGTGTCGATCAGGCGACCTTTGGTGGCAAGACGGGTGCTCATGTGGTGGCCTCCAAACCGTCCCAATCGGGGCGGCGGTCCTTGATGATATCGATGATGTCCTGCGGCGGCTCTGTGGTCTGGGCCGAATAACTGCCAAAGACTTCAAGCGTCATGGTGCAGCGCGCCACATGGAACCACTTGCCACAGCCGTTCTGGTGCCGCCAGCGTTCAAAATGCACACCCTTGGGGTTGCGGCGCATGAACAGATAGCTTTCGAACTGATCATCCGTGGAACCGGGACCAAAGCGCGTCAAATGCGCCTCGCCGTGGGCATGAAATTCGGTTTCTTCGGCAGTAACGCCGCAGTTGGGGCAGTGAATGGTCAACATGGGATGGCTCCAGGCTTGAAAAAACGGGGGCGTGAGCCCATCTCATTGATATGATGTGGTTTATGTATGCTTTGGGTGCGCTGGCCCTCGGTGCCACTGTGCTGGCGCTCTATGAGTGGCGCAAGGGACGGTCCATCGTGACGAATGACAGCCCGGACCCGACGCGCGACCGCGTGCGAGCGGCTTATACCGACGCGGAAAAGCTGCGCGCCTAAAGCTCGATCGCACAGCCCCCGCATGGTGGCAGTATCTTCTGAATTTGATGTGGTGCGTGCAAGCCGCGCGCTGTGCAGGCGGAGGCTGTTGCCAGCCCGCCGCCCGTAGAAGCCGAGCCTAGTCCGTCGCTGTTGCGGTCGGTGCAACGCCGTCGGGCGCCGATCCGTTGCCCAGCATGGCAATGCCGAGAACGAAGACTGCAAGAACCAGAAGCGCAATAACAATACCGCGCCGCGATCCTCCGTTGTGAATGGTCTGCTGTGCCATTTCGCATCCTTTCCGTTGGATGCAAGAAGCATGGCCGGAGGGCAGTTCAAATCAAGAGATTTGTCGCCAGACACGCTTTTTGAGCCAAGACTGGCCGATAGATTCACCACGCAGCGCAACATCAGTGCGCCACCCCGGCAGCCACAGACTCATCGATGAACCGGCCTTCGGTGAAGCGTTCCAGCCCAAAAGCATCCGTCAGCGGCGAACGGCCCTTGGCCATCAACTCGGCCATGGCCCAGCCTGATCCGGGGATCGCCTTGAACCCACCTGTTCCCCAGCCACAGTTGATGAAAATACCTTCGACAGGCGTTTTTGACAGGATCGGCGACCGGTCCCCCGTCACATCCACGATACCGCCCCATTGGCGCAGCATCTTGAGGCGGCTCAGCATCGGGAAGGTTTCAATCAGCGCGCGCACGGTTTCTTCGATATGGTGAAACGACCCGCGCTGGGTGTAATTGTTATATCCATCGGTGCCGCCACCGATCACCATCTCGCCCTTGTCGGATTGCGACAGATAGCCGTGCACCGTGTTGGCCATCACCACGATGTCCATGCAGGGTTTGATCGGTTCGGACACAAGCGCCTGAAGGGCGACAGATTCAATCGGCAAACGGAAACCAGCCACATCTGCCAGATGCCCGGAATGACCGGCCACGACCATACCAAGCTTGTCACAAGCGATGTCGCCACGATTGGTGCTCACACCCGTGACCTTGCCGTTTTCCTGCCGGATGCCTGTGACTTCACACTTCTGGATCACGTCCATGCCCATGTCTGAGCACGCCCGCGCATAGCCCCAGGCGACCGCGTCGTGCCGCGCCGTACCGCCGCGCGCCTGCCACAGGCCGCCCAGCACCGGATAACGCGGGCCGTCTATGTTCATGATCGGGCACAGTTCCTTTACCCGCGCCGCGTCAATCCACTCGGTCGTGACCCCCTGAAGAGCGTTTGCATGGGCCGTGCGCTTGTACCCGCGCACCTCGTGTTCGGTTTGGGCCAGCATGATCACGCCGCGTGGGCTGAACATGACATTGTAGTTGAGGTCTTGCGACATCGTCTCGTACAGCGAGCGGGATTTCTCGTAGATGGCCGCCGAAGGATCCTGAAGGTAATTCGAGCGGATAATCGTCGTGTTTCGACCGGTATTGCCCCCACCCAGCCAACCTTTCTCAAGGATCGCCACATTGGTGATGCCAAAATTCTTGCCGAGGTAATACGCAGTGGCCAGCCCGTGACCCCCTGCCCCGATAATGATGACATCGTATTTCGACTTGGGCTGTGCATCGCGCCACGCCCGATCCCAGCCGGTGTGATGACGCATGGCCTCGCGGGCCACTGCAAAGACGGAATACTTCTTCATGTCACGCTTCCTTGGAACAGGCGGAATGGCCCCGGATTCGGGACCCTCTTGGCTAGTGTCCCCGTTCTGGCGGATGCTTGGGAAAAAAGGATACTGGCCACGGCATTTGTTATCAATTTTGCGACATGAGATGCAATTGCGCTCAGGCGTCGCAGGTATCACCGTGATTGAGCCCTTTTGTCCGGCGCACGGAAGCCTTAGGTACGTGCAAAGTTTTAACGTATGGGCGCCTCATGACTTTCTGGATCATCATTGTTGCCATCGCGGCTGTTGTCGTTCTGATGTTGGGCCGGGTGATGTTGCAGGACGGGGATGATCTGGTACCCGATGCCTCCGATTACGATCTCAAGGTCTATCGTGATCAATTGGCCGAGGTCGACCGGGACGTCACGCGCGGTGTTATCGGAGCAGAGGATGCCGAACGGGCTCGCACCGAAATCTCGCGCCGCATCCTTGCCGCCGATGCAAACCGTAGCGTCATCGGCCAGAAAGATACGGCAGCGCCACGCCTGCTGATTGGATTGGTGGCCGTTGCATTAATCGGCGGGAGCGTCGCGCTCTATACATGGATCGGTCAGCCGGGCTATGGCGATCTTGCGCTTGAGGACCGGATCGCCTTTGCAGAGCAGATGCGCGAGAACCGACCAAGTCAACAGACCGCCGTCGACAGCCTACCGCCTTTTGTCCCGCAGGAAGACTTAAGTGAGGAATTCACGACGCTGATGAAACGCCTGCGTGAAACCGTTTCGGGACGTCCTAACGATCTGCAAGGCCATCAGTTGCTGGCGCAAAATGAGGCACGGATAGGCAATTTCACTGCCGCCGCTAAAGCCCAGGAAGCTGTGCTGCGCATCAAGGGCAGCGAGATTACTGCCGACGACATTTCTGACTACGGTGAATTGCTGGTGATGGCAGCGGGCGGTTACGTCTCGCCCGAGGCGGAGAAAGCGTTTCGCGCCTCCTTGGCCAAAGATGAGAATGACGCGCGATCGCGCTACTATATCGGTTTGATGATGATCCAGACCGGACGGCCCGACCTCGCCTTCCGGCTGTGGGACGGTTTGCTGCGACGCGGTCCGGCTGACGCTCCTTGGATTGAACCCATTCTCGCTCAGATCGAAAGCGTCGCGCAGCTTGCCGGCGTAAACTACACCATTCCGGCAATTGGCGGTGCGGATGCACCCGGCCCTTCCGCCCAAGATATCGAAGCTGCGGCCGATATGACCCCCGCCGAGCGGATGGAAATGATCGGCGGCATGGTCGAAGGCTTGTCGAACCGTTTGGCAACAGAAGGTGGACCACCGCAGGACTGGGCGCGGCTGATCACTTCGCTGGCGATCATGGGCAACCCGTCGCAGGCGCGGGCGATCTATGACAATGCGATGGAAGTTTTCGCAGGCGAACCGGGCGCAATTGATACTATCCGCGCCGCAGGCCAGCAGGCCGGAGTTGCCGAATGATCTTTGAGGACATGGCCGAGTTTGCGGCAGCGGTCCCGCCAATGCGCGCGCTGATCGGTCTTGATCTGGGAGAGAAGACCATTGGTGTCGCCGTCACGGATAACTTCCTGAGCGTTGCCACCCCCCTTGAAACCATCAAGCGCAAGAAATTTGGCGTGGACGCCGCCCGTCTTAATGAAATCATACAGGACCGGCAAATCGGCGGTCTGGTGCTGGGCCTGCCCCGCAACATGGATGGGTCCGAAGGCCCGCGCTGCCAATCGACACGCGCCTTTGCCCGAAACTTTGACCGGCTGACGCCGATGCCTATCACTTTTTGGGATGAACGTCTGTCCACGGTTGCGGCAGAAAGGGCACTGTTGGAGGCGGATACGACCCGAAAGCGTCGCGCGGAGGTGATTGATCACGTCGCAGCAGGGTATATCCTTCAAGGCGTGCTGGACCGCTTGAGGGTCATGCGCAACGAAGGAGCCGCGACGTGAGCGATACTGTCTGGAAGCGTGAAGAGGTCGAAAGCCCCTGCGTGAAAATATGCGTCGTCCACCCAGAGGCGCGGCTGTGCACCGGCTGCCTGCGGTCCATCGACGAGATCACACGCTGGTCAAAGATGAGCCCAATCGAACGTCGCGAAATCATGAACGCTCTGCCATCGCGCGCAGGTCAGTTGCGCAAGCGGCGTGGCGGCCGCGCTGCGCGCCTTGCGCAGGGTTAGCGGCGTTTAACGCCTGCCCGCGATCCTGAAAAGCAGGTCAAGACCTGCGTCCCAAGTCACTGCACCATCACATTCAGATGGCGCATGATTGCCGTTCGCCGCAAAGGCGCTGAGCCGCGCAAAGCTGATAAGCTGCGGCTTGTGAAAGTCGCCCCTTGGCCCAAAGGCACGTCTGCAATCCGTTGCCGGAGCGGCGTCCCAATAGGCCAAGGTGCCATGTGTGCCTGTCATGATTGCTGCCATCGTACTGCTGTCCCGTTTGCCGGAGTTTATGGCATTCAATATCGTGTCGGATCTGGCAACAATGCGGCAAGCTTTGGGTCTTTGTTTGATTGTTTCCAATTTCATCAGGTATCAGCCAACCAATCGGCGGCGCTGAACTGCGGACGGAAATAGGCGATCATCCGGCCTTCGGGCGGTGCGACTTGCCCCTGCGCCCATGGGGCAACGCCGTGGAGCAGATGGCGGTGCAACAAGATGGATGCGCCGGGTTTGGCAATGATGGCTTGCGGCGCTGAATGCTCAAACACTTCGCGACGTGCGTCCTGATAGATGTCCGTCAGATCAACATCGAGGGGGTTGCGATCACCGACAAGGCGCCGAAATGCCTTCCCCATGATCCGGTGGCTGCCCGGCCAGACCATCAATGGGGCCGCGTTCGCCTCATTCAGCGGCAGCCCCAGAATAAATGCATGTGGTTCGCGCAGGTATCTCCGCCGCTTCGGCCCCAAGGGCAGCAGGCCGTCCACATGCGCCGCGTGCCTTTTGATGCGGTAGCGATGATTTGCATCACTTTCTTCGGGGTCTTGCGCCGGATAACCCGGATAAACGATGGAAAGCTGTGCTGCGTGCCATTTCGCAGGAGCCGGGACCTTGGCCTCCCACGGTCCGTTCAATGCGACATCACAGATCGCCCCGCTGGCATTATTTGGAAGGCAGTCCACACCAACGAACCACGTCTCACCATGCCTCAGATTTGCGGCGCTTATTGCCGGGTCTGCCGAAACTCTACATGCGACCCGATGTGCTGCCGCAGCCCAGCGCTTGACGTCCGGGTCACTGTCAAAGACGACAAAGCCGTCCTCTACCATCCAAGCGCCTTGCGCAGCATGTTCAGGGCGACCAGAACAAGAAACACAGCGAATACCCGTTTCAGCGGCTTTGGATCCATCGCATGCGCCAGCTTCACGCCCCATGGTGCGGTGATCAAAGTCATTGCGATGATAATGACAAAGGCAACCAGATTGACCGTGCCAATCGTTAGCGGCGGTACGCCCGTCTGCATGGGTACAAACAGAAAACCAATCACCGCAGGCACGGCAATCAACACACCAAAGCCCGCCGCTGTGGCGACAGCGCGATGGATCGGCGTGTTATAAAGGCTCATCAAGGGGACCCCGAAACTGCCGCCGCCGATGCCCATCAGCACGGACATGAAACCAACAAGCGGTGACTGGATGGCGCGGGTGATGCCCGTTGGCATGGCCTGCCCCAGACGCCATTCGGAACGGCCAAAGCCCATATACAAACCCACGATCAGTGCAAGAACACCAAAGATCGCCTGCAAGGTGTTTGAGCGCAATTGCGCCACCACAAACATGCCAATCACGGCACCAATGACGATCCCCGGAGCCCAACTGCGCAAGATATCCCAGCCCACAGCGCCTTTCTTGTTGTGACTCAACACTGAACGCACGGAGGTCACGATGATTGTTGCCAGCGACGTCGCCAAACACATCTGCATCAACTGTGGACCATCATAGCCAAGGGTTTGAAACGCATAAAAGAATGCCGGGACCAGAACAATGCCACCGCCGACTCCCAAAAGGCCCGCCAGCACCCCGGCAAAGGCGCCAATGGCCATCAACAGAAGCGCCATTTGTATCAAGAGAATGGTATCAGGCATCGCGGTCTCTCCGGCAGTGATGACGCCCTGCTACACCGCTTCTTGCCGGGCTGCCAGTGTCTCTAGCTGATCAAGCGCATCCAACACCAGCTCAGGCCCTGCGCCCGGCTTTGACGCACCCTCCGACAGCGCCCGCCGCCAGCCTCGCGCACCGGGGCGGCCAGCAAAGAGACCCAACATGTGCCGTGTGATCTGATTAAGCCTGCCGCCAGATACCAGATGTGCTTCGATGTAAGGGATCATGGCCATGACTGCATCTTCGGGCTTAGTGTCCGCGCCCGTGCCAAAGATGCGCCGGTCCGCCTGACACAAAATATCCGAAGGCTGATGATATGCTGCGCGCCCTATCATCACGCCGTCCAGACCGCTGTCCAGAAACGCCTCTGCCTGATCCAGTGAGGTGATTCCGCCGTTGATCGAGATATGCAGGTTTGGAAAATATTCTTTCATTTTTTGCACCAGCGGATAGTCCAGCGGCGGAATATCACGGTTCTCCTTTGGACTGAGCCCCTGCAGCCACGCTTTTCGCGCATGGATCGACACCCGCGTGCAACCTGCAGCGATGACACGGGCCAGAAATTCCGGCAGCACGTCTTGGGGGTTCTGATCGTCTACGCCGATCCGGCATTTCACGGTCACATCGACATCCACCGCCGCGATCATCTCAGCGACACATTCCGCAACCAACGCGGGTTGTTCCATCAGCACGGCACCGAACGAGCCCGACTGCACCCGGTCTGATGGACAGCCAACGTTTAGATTGATCTCATCATATCCGGCATCCGCGCCCAGCTTGGCCGCCTTTGCCAGTTCACGCGGATCCGAACCGCCCAGCTGAAGCGCGACCGGATGTTCGGAGAAATCGTATTCCAGCAGATGCACCGCACCGCCCCGCACCAATGCAGGTGCCGTGACCATTTCGGTATAAAGCAAGGTCTGGCAGCTCAGCAGGCGGTGCAGGTACCGACAGTGGCGGTCGGTCCAATCCATCATAGGCGCGCAAGACATACGCCAAGGTACGATATTCTGCGATTTTCTTTCCATTGCTGATGTTTACCGCAAGGCGGTCAATCCCGCCAGAGCATCATTTCAGTCCGTTTCCCGCCCATCCGAGGCCGTTTTCGGTCGAGTTACAACAAATGTTGCGACCAAGTAGCCGTGTTGTAGCTCGGCCCGACCCTTCCTCGTATCTCTGTGGATAAAATTATCTGTGGCGTGCGCGCAGGTTTGCCGTTCTTCCTACCTCGCCCGAACTCACAGTATCCGGCCGAAGTGTGAATTCGCGGGTTTGCGCGGGTAGCTGCTTTAGCGTTCTTCGCGGACCTTGAATTTGGGTTGCACACGAGTTGCACACCTCAAGCGGTTACGACATTGATTCAATGGGACAGTCTGTCCATTCCTCTACCGCACCGCTCCCTGATATCGCCCATAGTTGACTGCGATAGCCCCGACAGATTGATCATCACGCGGCTTGCCATTGTCAGATGTCTGCTGCTTTCGAGAACGTCCATGAGGTCGAAGAGAACAGCGATCTTGGGGATCTCGCAAACTGTCGGATCAGCGAAAGCGATGTCCAAATTCCTTCGTCCACAGCCTGAACGAACCGTCGCAGGGATCGAAGGTCCGGTACACAGGTCGCGGACATTGCGCGATTTACCTAAGCCTGCGCCAAGCGCGGCCATGGCGCACTCACGACCAATCATTTCCCAAGTCTATCACGATCCCGGTGCAAGGGGATGCTGCCATGCGCCTGATCAATTGGCCGAATAGGCTCCGATTTTTGAAGTACTCAGCCGATTGTTCACAAGCGCCTCAGCGAAGGTGACACCTGCTGCGACACCATCAATCACAGGAAGTCCGAATTCCTCGCTGAGCTGCGCCATTAGGTCCGCCATCCCCGCACATCCCAGAACGATTGCTTCAGTATTGTCTTGCGCGATTGACTCGCGGATTTCAGACTTGATTTTGAACAATGTTGCCGGATCCCCCTCTTCCAGTTTCAGGACGGGAATATCTGTTGCTCGAACGCGCGCGCATTTCTGGGCCAGTCCGTAGCGCATCAAGTTGTTTTCTAGACCTGGTACGGAGCGCGATAGTGTTGTTATGACGCTGAACTTATTGGCGATCATACTGGCTGCGTGATAGGCGGCCTCGCCGATGCCCAAGACTGGCACTTTGACCAGCGTCCGCACCGCATCGACGCCGGTGTCATCGAAACAGGCAATCACGATAGCATCAACATCCGGATGCTTTGACACCTCGGCCAGAAGGCCGGGGATACAAGTGGCAACGTCGAGAAAGCCCTGAATGCTGGCCGGTCCATCTTGCGAATTCGTAGCGACAATCTCTGTATCCGGGCGGGCAACAGCCCTTGCTGCAATCGCGATCTTATCGGTCATGGAGCTGGTTGTATTCGGATTAAGGACCAGGATTTTCATATCAGCTCATACCTCGCCGCCAAGGTAGGCGGCCTTGATCCGGTCATCGTGTAGCAGTTCCTTGGAGTTGCCTTCGATCACAACGTTCCCGGTCGCCATGGCGTAAGCACGGTGTGAAATGCTCAGCGCCATTCGCGAGTTCTGTTCCACCAGCAGCACTGACACGCCTTCGTCGCGATTAATCGCGACGATTGAACGTGCAATATCCTGCACCAGCTTTGGCGCGATCCCAAGGCTCGGCTCGTCCAGCAACAAGAGCTTGGGTTTGGCCATTAACGCACGGCCAATCACCATCATCTGTTGTTCACCGCCCGACAGGGTTCCCGCGGCCTGAGAGTAGCGCTCCTTGAGGCGGGGAAACCGCGTCAGGATGCTGTCCAGAGTGTTCTGGATCTCGGCTTTGTCGTTGCGTGTGAAAGCCCCCATCATCAGGTTGTCCTTGACAGACATGAACGGAAAAACGCGCCGGCCTTCGGGCACCATGGCGATACCACGTTTGACAATGTCCGAGGGGTCGGTGCCGTCTACTCGCTCGCCCTCAAAAGTCACAGAACCACTTTTCGGCTTGGCCAAACCCGTGATGGCGCGCAAGATCGATGACTTGCCTGCTCCATTGGCCCCGATCAGGGCTACGGTTTCACCTTGGTTAACGTTCAGAGACACACCTTTCAGCGCGTAGACATGATCGTAGTAAAGCTCGACGTCTTTGAAATCCAACATGGCTGTCATGGTCTACATCCCGATCTCATCGTCGACGCTGCCCAGATAGGCCTCGATGACTTTTTCGTTGTTCTGAATTTCAGAAGGCGTGCCTTCGGCGATCTTTTCGCCGAAGTTCAGCACCACAATCCGGTCCGAGATATTCATGACCGCTGGCATATCGTGTTCCACCAGCATGACCGTCACGCCGCGTTCGTCCCGCACAGAGCGTACCAGATTGACCATATTCATGGTTTCATCATGGTTCATCCCCGCGAACGGCTCATCAAGCAGCAGCACTTTCGGGTCTGTCGCAAGGCCAATTGCAATGCCAAGCGCACGCAGGCTGCCCTGCGGCAGGTTACTGGCCTGTTCATTGCTGATCTCGGACATGCCAAGGAACTCCAGCAACTCGTCCGCATATTTCCCAAAGGCGGTCACATCATCCCTGGCCGTCTTCGACCCCCAGAAATATCCCGCGAGCGAGGCCTTGGCGCGCAAGTGCTGCGCCACCACAACGCTTTCGCGCACGGTCATGCTTTTGAAAATCGTGGTTTCCTGAAACGTGCGCACGACCCCTTTTCGCGCCACGATATGCGGTTTGAGGTTTGAAATACGCTCGCCCTGATAGATGACCTCGCCCGAGGTTGTGGGCGTAAAGGACGCGATCATTTTGAACAGCGTGGATTTGCCCGCGCCATTGGGTCCGATCACTGACAGGATTTCGTTTTCAGCCACGTCAAAGCTGATGTCATTGTTCGCTGTCAGACCACCGTATTTTTTGGTAACGTTTTTGACTTGAAGAAGCGGGCTCATTTGTCACCTCCTTTGCCGAAACGGACGCTCAGCAGGCCGTTGGGAAGGAACCGAATGATGACGATCAGGATCGTTGAATAGATCAGCATCTGGTATTTGCCGAACTCGAACAGCAAGTCCCAGCCAAAGTAGAGTACCAGCGTGCCGAGCATCGGGCCAAAGACATAGCCAAGCCCGCCCAGAAAGCAGTTCAGCATGAAGTTGACTGAGTCTGCGACTTGAAAGCTGGACGGATAGACCGACTGCGCGATGGATCCGAACATTGCCCCACCAAGCCCGCCGAAAAAGCTGGAGATGGCAAAGATCACGATGCGGATGTAAGCGATGTTGACACCGATCGAACTGGCCAGTTCCTCGTTCTGTTGCATAGAGCGGCAGAGGTGCCCGAGGCGGGAATTCACCAGTCGGTATAGGGCTGCATAGGTCAGGATCATGATGATGCAGGCGGTGTAGTAGAAGGCCAGCTTGGTATTCTCCATCGCGGCAAAGTCAGGCAGGATCGGAATGCCGAACAATGAGATGCCTGCGGGCAGCGGGATATTCGAGATACCCTTTGCCCCGTTGGTGATGGGCAGCGCCAAGGCTGTCAGCGTGACAACTTGGGTCAGTACCAGCGTAATCATCGCAAAATATACGCCGCGCAGACGCAGGATTGGCAGGCCGATCAGGATTGCCACGATAGCGGCGAACAGGCCCGCCGCAGGCAGTGATATCCAGAATGACCAGCCCGCTTTGACCACCAGAATAGCCGAGACATAAGCACCGATTAGCGCAAACGCACCCTGACCGATGTTGATCCGACCGATGTAGAAGGTCAGCCACACCCCGGCGCTGGCAATCGCCAGAAGCGCAACGGAGGTTAGGGTAAAGTAAAAGTCCCAGCGCCCCGTTGCGCCAATGATGAGCGGAACGCCGATGAAGATCGCGAACAGGAATATCCCGACGCCCAAAAGCTGCTTTGAGGTAAATCCAAGCATCACATCAACCCCACGGCTTGCCCATCAGGCCTTGCGGTCTGATGGCGAGGAAGATCATCAAGGAGACGAAGATCAGCAGATAGGTGATATCGCCGTACTGATAGAGCAGCGCGAGGCCAATTGCCTCCATGAATCCCAGAATGATGCCGCCCCATATCGCGCCGGAAATCACACCCGCGCCACCGATCATGACCATCATAAAGGCTTTGATCGATGTGGGTCCGCCCATGCCAAGGTTCACACCTGTAATCGTGACCAGCAAACCGCCCACCAGACCGGCGAGCATCGCGCCAAGCGCAAAACCGATCATCGAATACCGGTCCACATTCACGCCCATCAACTGGGCGGCTGTGCGATCCTGCGCCAAGGCGCGCAGGGCGCGGCCCGTTTTCGTGTATTGCATCAACCCGATGAAGGTGACGATCGACAGGATCGCCAGCACACAGATCAGGATGCGGTCATAAGGCATAATGATCCGGAAATCCCAGTTGAACACGCCGTCTACAATTTTGGGGACACCGCGCTGTTTCTCTCCAAAAACCAGTAAAATTACAGCGTCGAGGAAAAACGCAATTCCGGCTGCCAGAAGCATCGTGCTTTCTTCGCGGGCCGATCCTTTGATCACCGGCGCGAAGAGAAATCGTTCAATCAAAGCGCCAAGTATCGCAAGCGTGACACAAGACATCACCAATGCCAATACGAACGGCACGCCCCACTGGCCGTAGAAAGTATAAGTGACGAACCCGCCAATTACGTACATCTGACCGTGGGCAAAATTGAGGACGTTCATGAGGGCGAAGATCAGGGTCAGACCAAGCGCGATCATCGCATACTGGGACCCCAGATAGACGCCATTGGCAAGTATCTGTTCCATAGAGCTTTTCTTTCTTGGAAAGGCCCTGGGCCGATGCGGCCCAGGGAAGTTCGGCTCAGGACAGGTCCTGAAGCAGGAGGAGGCGTTTAGTCGACTTCAGCAACGAACAGCGTCTCAAACGCGCCGTCCTGATAGACGTTCACCACAAGTGGCACGGCGACCTGACGCTTTTGGCCAAAGGACGACATGCCGACATAACGCAGCTTGGCGTCACCGTTCATGTAGGGGTTTGGTGCTTCGAACGTGTCCATTGTCGCTTGGAACGCATCCACATCTTCGATAGCGGACGGGTCAGCCTTAAGTGTCTCGAGGATATACTCTAGGGCATAAACCTTGGTGTTGGACTCGTCGTTGTACTCGCCGAACATGTCAGTGTAGCGCTGAACGAATTCATTCATCATCGGCGACGCCAGCTCGGGCGTGGACGCACCACCAACCGAGATGAACCCGTTGGCGAGATCACCGGCACCTTCGGCCAGAACGCCCGCATCCTGCGCGGTTTCCGTCGAAATCAAGCCTTGGAAACCAAGCTCGCGGGCCGAGCGGATCAACTGTGGTGCGTTTGCTGGCGATACGCCTGAAAGCACCAGCAGATCAGGCTGGGCGCGCATCACAGGTGTCAGAACTGGGGTAAAATCAGTCGTATCGACCTGATACGTCACGTTGGAAGAGACAACCTCCAGACCAAGGGCTTTGGCTGCTTCAACACCGCCGTCGCGCTGGCTGAGAGGATCAGATTCATTGGCGGCGATAAACGCAACGGTTTTCACGCCTTCGTTTTCCATCAGGTACTTATAGATTGCAGGACCGGACTGGTAGTTTGCAACCATACCCAAAACAGCGTTTGAGGCTGGTGCCTGATAAAGCTCTTTCGGAAACGCATACGGAAAATACATGATCCCGTTGGACTCGGCCACAGGGCGCACAGCCGCAGCACCGTCGTCAACGTTCGGACCCACAACATAGTGGATGCCCTCTTGGGCCATCTTCTCCATGCCCGCGATCGCGCGCTTGGGGTCTTTCTGATCGTCAAATGACACAATTTCGATGTTATAGGTCGTGTCACCGATGGTGTAGCCGCCGGTTTCGTTGATCCACGCCGCACGCGTTTCCATGGAGCGTTGGTTGGAAATGCCCCAAGCAGCAGCAGGGCCACTGGTCACGCCGACAAAGCCGATTTTCAAAACCGGGTTCTCTGCGAAGGCAGCGGTTGCCCCAAAGGCTGTCATTGTAACGGCCGTCAAAGCCGCCTTCATAAGTGATCTTCTTTGCATGTCTTAACTCCCGTTGAATTCAATTTCGACGCGTTTCGCGCCATTCTCGGTCGACAGTTAGATGGAATCCCCAAGCATGCCGCTCCCTCACTTCACGATTGTTAACAATCATTGTCAACATATTTGGCTTTTTGGTCGACAAATTTTTATGCTTGGCCTTACACTGATTGAAGTTTAAGCGTTTGCAGCCAACCGAAGTCAAAAATCCATCAGTCTTGAAAGTGATCTTGTGTCCTCCAAACCGCAGCAAAGCAGCATAGCTAATTCGGACCCGCATTCGGGATCAGACGAGAGTTTTATTGTTGAACGCATCTACAAGGCAGTGATGGAGCAACGCCTGGCCCCGAACACCAAACTGAGTGAGGCGCGCCTCTGTGAGACATTCGGCGTTGGTCGCATGCGCGTTCGGCGCGCACTTCTTCTTCTCTCAAGTCAGGGTATCATTGAGCTACAGTCAAATCGTGGTGCATATGTCGCCTGTCCCGACAAGTCCGAAGCGAACGATGTATTTGCGGCCCGAATGTTGATTGAGCCACCGCTCGTTCGGCAACTCGCTCAAAGCTCTGGTGATCTCGATCTGTCGGTACTTGTCGATCACATGGCCCTCGAGGACGCTGCCCGCGAAAAAAAGGAGCGAACCGAGATCATTCGGCTGTCCGGCGAATTCCATACAAAACTCGCCCAAGTGACCGGAAACAAGTTTATCTTCCGTATGATGCGCGAGCTGGTCACGCGGACGTCACTCATCGTCGGCCTCTTTGGATCATCCGAGAACGCCAGTTGCCCAGATGATGAACACAGCAACATCTTGCAGGCGATCCAGTCACAGAACTCAGAACTGGCCGAGCAGTTACTAATATCTCACCTCAACCACATTCAAAGCGGCCTTGATATGGAGGCGCGCCAAGCGCCTCAGGATGATTTGGCAGCTATTCTTGGATCGGATTGATCACCTGTTTGCGATTTTCTGAAATCAGGACCGGTCTGATCCGGCCAATTGCGGAGGCTGCCAACGGAAAATATCCATGCCTTGGCGATTTTCAGTAGGTCTAGCCATGCCAGTTTGAGGTCGCATTGCGGTTATTTTTGCAAGTTACAGCATCAGGCAACATGGGCTCTTGGCGGCCCAGTGCACCGGCAGCAATGCTCAAAAGTAATACGACAGGAAACCCAACTTTGCGAAAGCTGCTAGATTACTGATGTCAGCGCGGTGTTTATGTTTGGGCTTGCCAGCAGGATCGGAAGGCAAAAAATGACACGGGTCCAACTACCTGTAGTCACCCCGAAACGCCGAGCCTTGAAAAAAGGGGAAATCATTGGCCAGAAACGACCGGTGCATTTTGAATGGGTCTGAAAGGCGCGAGCGTTTCTAATCAGACACTCCGCAGTTCCAACCCTCGTCACCCTCGAATTATGCTGCAATTGCCGCGCGTGATAACTTCAACGAGAAGTCGTCAAAGTATCGGATAGCTGGGCTTGAAAATCCTAGCCACGGGTGGTTGACCGAGCGTTCGATCCGGATACTGCGCCAAAAGTCCGTCGAATTGGCGCTGCGCGCGCGCGCGCATCAAATCTCCATCAACACCCGGGATGATCTGGTCGCGCATCACGATTCTACCGTCGATGACCACGGTGCGGACGTCACGACCCGATCCGTTGAGTATGATGGTCTGGACAGGATCGATTGCCTGCCCAATGGCGGGATCATCCAGCCCTATAACGGTGATATCGGCGCATGCGCCGGACTCTAGCCGCCCAAGGTCGCTGCGCCCCAGTGCCTGCGCACCGCCCAGTGTTGCAGCATCATACAAGTCTTTGGCTGTTACTGCGATCGGGTCGTTCTCGATGATCCGCGCCGCAATAAGGCCCATCTGCATGTTCAGGATCATATCGGGCGGGTGTGTATCCGTACCCATGCCGATGGTCAGCCCCGCGCCCCGATATCGCCCGAACGAATGAAGTGCCGCGCCACCACGCGCCATGACCAATGGGCAATGGGCCAGCGATGCGCCGCTTTGCGATAGAATTTCCAGATCCGGCGCCTCGTGCGTAATGCCATTGCACCCCGAAATATGCGTCAGGTGTGGTAGGATTGCGCGGGGAGACAGGAACCCCAGCGACTGCAGCCATTCCGGTGGGCTTTGGCCGTGCCGCCTCACCACGCTCTCGTATTCAAAGGCCGATTGGCAGCAATGCAGCCGGATTGGCACATCCAGATCACGCGCTACTTCCGCGCTTCGGGTTAAGAGCGCCCCAGTACAGGTCTCGATCCGGTCGGGGGCCAGCATGGTGCGGATCAGGCCGCTGGCGCGCCCGTCAAACGCCGCCGCAAAACGCTCTGCCTCGGCCAGCCCGGCCAGCCCGCGTCGCTCATCGAAATGGAATTCGATCTTTCCTACATCCGTGACAAAGGTATTTCCGCTGCGATAGGCCGGACCCAGATAGACCCGCAGACCAAGATCCTCGGCGGCTTCAGCTGCGCCTTCGAATTCATCCCAAGTTTCACCCCATTCCCGATAAAACAGCGAAGCAATAGGCAGGGCCGTAGTAATCCCGTTACTGATAAGCCGCGTGAACGCATAGCGTTTCTGCCAGCGCAACTCCTCGGGTGAATACATCTCTCGCGGTCCGGCGCGCATATAGCTTTCCGGCCAGACGCGCCCTGTTTTCCAACCCGGTTGGTTGTCAAGCGCCAGCACGGTCGTGTCGAGATCACCGAGCGCGTCGAGGTCAACAAACCCCGGCCCGATCAGCGCGTTGCCGCAATCGATCCGTTCGGCAACCTCTCCGTCAAAGCCACGCCCGACAAAGACGATCTGGCCGTTCTCAAACACCACCTCGCCGTCCGGCAGCAAGGTGTGATGGCCATCCTCATGCCCGACAACCCATTTCGCCGTCATCAAGACGCGGCCATCCTCACGGCGCGTGTTCATGGCGCTTCGATCAGGCTACGGCCATCGCGGGCGACGACCCGACCACCTTTCAGCACCAGCTTGCGCACCGGATGAGAAACAACTGCATGAGCCACGCTCTCTGCCGCAACCAAGACAAGGTCGGCCGCATCACCGGTTGCAAGGCCATAGGCCTCCAGCCCCATCACCGCAGCACCATTAAAGGTGCAACAGCGCAGGGCATATTCCACATCTACATCTGTCCGGAAATTGTTGCGCAGCCCGAGGTGCATGGCACGCTCCAGCATATCAGCGTTTCCGTATGGCCCCCAAGTATCCCGTATCCCATCCGAACCGGCACACAGCAACACACCCGCATCCCGCACCTCGGCCGCATTGGGCACAGGCCGGTGCGGCGAGGCCACAGTCGCAAGATGCACCTGTGCTGCGGCCAGTTCAGCGGTCAGTGCCCGCGCACGATCACGGTCTGGCATCCCGAGACAAAAAGCATGGCTGATGGTGACGCAGCCCTGCATGGCATGGGCGCGGACACGCTCAAGGATCATCTCGATGGAAAACGCACCCAGTTCATCGGCTTCGTGCAGATGGATATCAATCGGCTTTCCGTACCGCTCTGCCAGCGCAAAGACCGTGTCCAGATGCCCTTTTGGATCGCGATCCATCGAACAGGGGTCAAGGCCACCGACGACATCCGCCCCCTCGCGCAGGGCCTGATCCATCAGGTCCACGGTGCCCGGTCTGTTCAGCAGGCCTGACTGTGGAAAGGCGACGATCTGGATATCGACATGACCGGCGAGCGCCTCGCGCGTGCGGCAAACCCCTTCGAAACCGGCCATACCGCAGTCGGTATCCATATCGGTATGGCTGCGAATTGCTGTCGTGCCGTGGCTGATCGACAAGAGCGCCTGACGCATGGATTGACGATGTGGTTCGATCGCCCATTCGCGCCGAAGGCGGCGTTCGGTTTCAATCTTGTCACGCAGTGCGGGCCCTGCCTGATGCGGACGCCATCCCATGCCCCAGAGTGTCTTGTCGAGATGGGTATGCGCCTCGACCAGCCCCGGCAACATGATCGCGCCATCGCCGTCGTAGGTTTCACAGCCCGCAGGTGGCTTTTGATTGGCCAAGATTTTGGCGATTTTCCCTTCAGAGACCAACAAGTCTGTCGTCTCGCCGCGCCAAGGCCGAATGTTCCTTATAAGCAGTGACTTGGCTTCCATTTCACCATGCCTGCTTTGCCGCGTGATCCCTGAGATCAGGTGTTTCGGTCAGGACAAATTGCTGATCTGCGACAATGTAGTTGTCGGCATGCAGCCGCGCGACAGGCTGATAAACCTCTGGTCTGACATAGCGCCCTGCTGCGTCAAGGCAGGCATCGCGTACATGCATCTGAACAACCTCGCCCAGCAGGATGACCCGCCGCGGATATTCGATCATCTGTTCCACCCGGCATTCCATGGCAGCGGGTGCCTCCGCCACGCGCGGTGGCGCAATTTTTTGCGAAGGTGCATGTGTCAGACCCGTTAGCGTAATCTCGTCGATATCTTCGGCAAAAGCATGCCCGCAATCGACCATCTGTTGGGCAATCGCCATATCGCAAAGGTTGACGACGAATTCCTGATCACGCCGGATGTTTACCATCGTGTCTTTCTCTGTGCCATCGGGCCGCGCCTGAATGCCCAGAATGACAATTGGCGGGTCTTGCGAAAACACGTTGAAAAAACTCATTGGCGCTGCGTTCGGTGTGCCGTCCACGCCGCAGGTCGTCACCAAGGCAATCGGACGGGGTGCTACAAAGCTACACAGCAACCGATACCGGTCCTGCGGCGGCAGGGCCTCGAAATCAAAGTCCATCGCGCAGGTGGCACGCGACAAGCTGGCCGTCCCGAACAGGTTTCAATGCGGGTTCGGATTGAGAGCACCTTGCCTCGGCGATTGGACAGCGCGAGGCAAACCGGCAGCCTTTTGGCAGGTTCAGAGGGTCCGGCGGATCACCGGGGATAAGGATGCGCTTGGTCTCAGCACGCCGCCTTGCGTCCACAGTTGGCACAGCCGACAAGAGCGCCTCGGTATAAGGATGACTTGGGTTCGAGAACAGCGAGATACGATCAGCATATTCCACGATCTTGCCCATATACATAACCGCGATGCTGTCGCACATATGCTGCACCACGCCGAGGTCATGGCTGATGAAAAGATATGTCAGCCCGAAGTCAGCCTGCAACCGGCGCAGCAGGTTCAGGATCTGCGCCTGTACCGCCACATCCAGCGCGCTGACAGGCTCATCACAGATAATCACTTCGGGCCGGGTGGACAATGCCCGGGCAATGCCGATCCGCTGACGTTGACCGCCCGAGAATTGATGCGGGAACAGCCGCTTTTGTTCCGGGCGCAGGCCCACGGCCTTAAACAGATCGTCAACGATCCCGCGCTTTTCGTTCACGGTCTTGTCCGTCAGGCTATCAAGCGGTTCTCTGACAATATCCTCGGCCCTCTGACGTGGGTTGAGTGAGGAATAGGGGTCCTGAAAGATCACTTGCACCTTGCGGCGCATCGCCTTCAGATCTTCTTGCGCCAGCGGCAGTATGTCCTTGCCTTCAAGCCGCACTTCTCCGGTGGTCTCGCCGCTGACCAGTCGGGCAATCGCGAGTGCTGCCGTGGTCTTGCCTGACCCGCTTTCGCCGACGATGGCCAGCGTCTCACCCTTCTTTACGGTGAAATCGACATTATCCACCGCCGTAAGATAGGTTTTGGCCCCAAATCCCCCGCCTTTCCTGCGGACGGGGAAGCGGACCGTGAGGTTTTCGATTTCCAGAAGTTCCGTCATCAGACCTCCTCGGCGCGCCAACAGGCGGCATTCTGACCGGTGTCAAAACTGACCTCGGGTGGTCGTGCGCCCAGACATTTGTCCGTGACCATGTTGCAGCGCGCGGCAAACAGGCAGCGATCCTGCCCGAATTCGGCCAACCCCGGCACGATACCCGGTATTTCAAGCAGTTCTTCCCGCTCAAAGGCTGGGTCGGCCATGATATGCGGCACGCAGGAAATCAGACCCTTGGTGTAGGGGTGGCGCGCATGTTCAATGATCTGCTGTACTTTGCCCTCCTCGGCCTTGCGGCCCGCATACATCACGATCATACGCTCGGCCATTTCGGCCACTGCGCCCATGTCATGGGTAATCATGATGATCGAGGTGCCGGTTTGGTCACGCAGGTCCCGCAAGAGGTCGAAGATCTGCGCCTGCACCGTGACATCAAGCGCCGTTGTCGGTTCATCGGCGATCAGGATCTTTGGTTTGCAGGCCAGCGCAATCGCGATCATCACCCGCTGGCGCTGACCGCCCGACATCTGGAAAGGATAGTCATTCACCCGGCCCTTGGGGTTGGGGATACGCACCGCATCCAACAGCTCAATTGCCGCATTGTGGGCAGCCACCTTGCTGAGGTTTTGATGTTCGCGCAGAACTTCGGCAATCTGTTCGCCCACGGTATAGACCGGGTTCAGAGAGGTCATCGGTTCCTGAAAGATCATCGAGATGTCATTGCCGCGCAAGTCACGCAGGCGTGCTTCACTTGCCTTGGTCAGATCCTCGCCATCAAAGATGATCTTACCAGAGGCTACCTTGCCTATGCCCTCGGGCAAGAGCCCCATGATGGCCAGCGCCGTCATCGACTTGCCGCAGCCGCTTTCGCCGACGAAAGAGATGCTTTCGTTGTGGCCCAGTTCGAAACTGAGATCGTCGATCACCGGCGCGACGCCAGCGCGCGTGCTCAGTTCAATGCGCAGGTTTTCAACCTTCAACAACGGCTCCATCAGCGCTGCCTCAATTTCGGGTTCAGCGCATCGTTAAGCCCGTCACCGACAAGGCTGATCGCCAGCACCGTGATAAAGATCGCCAGACCGGGAATGGTCACCATAAAGCTGCTTTCAAGGATATATTGCCGGTTCGATCCAATGATCTGGCCCCAGCTGATGACATTGGGATCGGTCAGCCCCAGAAAGGACAGCCCTGCCTCGAATAGGATGGCTGAACCCACCATAAGCGCCGATTGCACGATGATCGGCGGCAGCGCATTGGGCAGAATGACCTTGAACATTAGTTTTGCATTTGAAACGCCCGAAGCCCGGCTGGCCATGACATATTCAAGTTCGCGTATCCGCAGGAACTCCGAGCGCGTGATGCGCGCTACTGCGGTCCAGCTGACAACGCCGATGGCGAGGGTGATCATTGGGAGGCTTGCCCCGAAGAGCGCCACGATAACCATCGAGAAAAGCAATGTGGGCAAGACCTGAAAGAATTCGGTAAAGCGCATCAGCGCCTCTTCGACGATGCCGCGGTAGAACCCCGCCAGCGCGCCAATGGTCACGCCGATGACCACCGTCACGATGGCCGCCGACAGTCCGATGATAAGCGTTACCCGCGCGCCGTGAATGATCTGCGCCAGCAGATCGCGCCCCAGATAATCCGTGCCCAGAATAAACCCATCTACACCGGGTGGCGAGAACGGTGCCCAGACCATCTCGAACGGCTGGCCGGGATACAGGTACGGCCCGAAGATTGCGCCAAGTACAATGAATATCAGCACCACCAATCCAGCCATCGCCGCATGGTTGCGCCGGAACATACTCCACGCCTCGGACAGGGGCGATTGCGCTTTGATGATCGGTTCTGTGGTCAGATCGCTCATCCCCGTCCCCTCATTCTTGGGTCAACCGCGCGCAATGCAAAATCGGTCAACAAGTTGCCAATAATGACCATGAGCGCCGAGAAAAACAGGATGCCCAAAATGGTCGGCGTGTCGCGCGCAATGATCGATTGAAAGGCCAGCGTCCCCAATCCCGGCCATGCAAAGACGGTCTCTACCAGAACTGCCCCCGACACCACGGCCGAGAATTGCAGACCAGCCAGTGTGATCACCGGCGACAGCGCGTTTTTCAGCGCATGCTTGTAAACGACCTGCCGCGAAGGCAGACCCTTCGCTTTGGCCGTGCGCACATAGTCAGAGCCCAGCGTCTCCATCATCGTGGCGCGCGCAAGGCGCGAATAGAGCGCAAGGAAAATGGACGACAAGGCCACAACCGGCAGGACCAGATGGCGCGCCACGTCAAAGAAATGCGCCCAAAACCCACCAATCAGGGTGACGTCGCGCATGCCCGCCACTGGAAACCACTGGATCTTGAGAGAGAAGGCGATCAGCAACAGGATACCTGTCCAGAAGACAGGGGCCGAATACCCGAATAGCGCAAAGAAGGTCACGAAATACGACAGGATGCCGTTGGGCTTGCGGGCAGAAATGACACCCATCACGACCCCGATGATCAACGCCAGGATTTGCGCCGTAAAGACCAGCAGCAAGGTTGCAGGCAAGCGTTGCAGAATAAGGTCGGTCACTGGCATCTGATAGAAGTAGGAATAGCCCAGATCGAACCGCAACACGCGCCCCATATAAGAGCCAAGTTGCACGATGAACGGTTGATCCAGCCCATAATCGGCGCGGATCTGCGCCATGACCTCGGCATCGGCCGCACCCATCGACTGGGCAATGGTGTCAGCCACATCACCGGGGGCCATGTGAATAAGCGAGAAGTTGAGGACCAGCACAGCCAGCAAAAGCATGACCGCATAAAAGAGGCGGGTCGCTAAGACGCGAAGAAAGTCCAACGGACAGCACTCCTGCTGGTGGGAAGGTCAGAGGGGGTGGCCCCAACGAGGGGGCCACCGGCTTGTCAGATCAGTCTTTCAGCCAAACCTTGTCCATCGGGGATGAGGTCGACCAGATGCCTGTGATCGGAGGGTTCTGCACCTTGTTCGAATAGAACGTGTGCATCGGCACAGCGTTAAGGTAGTAGATCGGAACCTCATCATTCACGATTTCCTGGAACTCGGCATACAGCGCTTTGCGCTTCTCAAAATCATTCTCCTGAGCGGCCATTTCCAGCAATTCGTCCACCCGCGCGTTGGAATAGCCTTGCGTGTTCGACCATACGCCTTTTGCGATGTTGGACGTCATATAGGTCCGGTTCACGCCGATCACCGGGTCACCCCAGTTGTAAACGCTGTCCAGAGACATATCGAAATCCATCGTGCCCATCAGCTTGGCCCAACTTGGGAAATCCGGGACGCTCTCGATTGTCACGTTGATACCGACCTTTGACAGCGCCTGTTTGATATACTCGGTTTGCGGTCTGTAGCCTGGGAACGGCACCAGCTCCATCGTAATGTCGAAACGCTTGCCGTCCTCCATCGGAAATCCGGCCTCGTCCAACATGGCGTTTGCCTTATCCAGGTCCAGCTCATAGGCGTTTACGTCCGCGTTATAAAGCGGGCTGTCCGGATGCACACCGGTCAGCGCATCCTTGGCCGTGCCGCGCATGACAGCCTTCATGATGAAGTTCTTGTCAATCGCATAGGCAATCGCCTGACGCACCCTCACATCCTTCAATGGTCCACGAGTCGTGTTCATCGCCAGCCAGTCGATTGGACCGATACCACCATAGCCGTCGTTTGAAACACTCAGGCCATCGGCCTCGCGAATGCGGTTCACAATTGTTGGTTCGGCTTCAAAGGTCGCCAGTTGGATCTCGCCGTTCTGCAGCGCGATCGCACGGGCAGAGCTGTCCGGGATGATCCGGGCAACAATCCGGTCGAGATAGGGCAGACCTTCCTCCCAATACCCGTCGTACCGTTCCATGATCACATGTTCACCGGGAACAAATTCAACCAGCTTGAAGGGGCCGGAACCGACCACGTCTTCGTTGTTGCGTGGGTGGTTCTTGGGGCCTTGTCCATCGCCATAAATATGTTCAGGGATGATTGCCATCAACTGACCCGACATCGCCAGCATAAGCGCCGGGTGCGGGTGGGCAAGGTTCAGCACGGCGGTATGCTCATCCGGAGTATCAACCGAGGTCACTGGCGCGAACATCGACTTGAACGGGTGGTGCGCCTTGATCACCTCTACCGAAAAGGCCACGTCCGACGACTTGATCGGTTCGCCATCGTGGAACGTCGCATTTTCCTGGAGGTTCAGCGTGACCGACAAGCCGTCTTCGCTGACTTCCCAGCTTTTTGCGAGATAGGGTTGCGGATTCCAGCCATCGTCATAGCGCAGCGGAGCCGCAAACATCTGCGCCCCTACAAGGCCGGTCACGATGCCTGACTGCACCGCAGGGTTCAAGACGCGCGGTGTGCCTGTCAATGTGGCAACTAGCGTGCCACCAGACTTTGGCTCCTCTTGCGCAGCGCCAGCCGTCGCAAGAACGGCCGTTGCGGCCGTCGCCATCAGCAGGCCCTTTACGAAGTGTTTCACTATTTTTCTCCCAGTTGGATTCTTATTGATCGAAAGCCTAGACCAGCACCATTCCC
>Ga0316197_10000220_pt1 | contig 42089 bp, 52 predicted proteins | sample OudBiesiAoxic_MG_FD_204939 | JGI IMG/M metagenome (GOLD analysis project Ga0316197, IMG submission 204939) | Coastal sediment microbial communities from Oude Bieten Haven, Netherlands - site A oxic | ecosystem: Environmental > Aquatic > Marine > Coastal > Sediment | place: Netherlands... | reverse complement strand
AAGTGGCTGTGGCGCTGTTGCAGTTTCAATAACCATTAATTTGTAATCACTTTGCTCAGCCATTGCAGCAGCTGAACATGTAAGTAGTGAGCTAAGAGCGATAGTTTTGATAAGAGTAAGTTTCATGATTATATTCCTGTTATGCCAATTGTTTAAATTAGTGAGCTTTTTTAGCGTCAAGAAAATAGCTTAATAACAAGGCAAAAATTATGAAATATAGTCGTTCTATATAAGTAATTTTTAACGCAGTTAGTGAGTTATTTAATTCGCTAAAATGATCATGTTTTAATAAAATTGGTATTAGTTAGCCGTGCTTGTTGCCGACAACTGAACTTTAGAGAATTAACACAAAACCGACAAACGATTAAAACAAACCTAATAAGTGAATAAATCTAACCTATAGACTTTAGTCTAATGCCAAATTACTAATTTACGGCAATTGGTATTTATATAATCAGCAACCAAACCCACACCTTATTTAGTACGCTCTAGCAACTTAACTACTTGGGCTACAACCATTTCTGGCTCATCATTTTGCGGGTAGTGATAGCTTTTATTTGTTATTACTATTTCACCTTGAGGAAATGCATTAGCCCACTTTGAATGTAAGTCGCCCCACATTTCACGCGCTTTGTCGGTAAAAAATAATACCGATGGACTTTTATGTTTTTTGACTGAGGCTATAACAGTCACTGGTATATCAGCAATTTGTGGATAATCTGGTAGCGGGCGTTTTGCCCAAAAATCTAAATACTGATTCGACATTCCATTTTTCATGTCATCAAGCTTTATGGCAGCAATTTCTTTTTCAGCACGAGGTAAATCAATCGCGCGCATAATATCTACATCGTGCTCTGATCCAGGCTCAATCAACATTAACGCTTTAATCTTATTAGGGTATGTTGCAGCAAATACACGCGCAATATAAGCACCATAAGAATGCGCAACATACACAACAGGTTCTTCTATTTTCAGTGTTTTGAGTAATAACAAAGCCTCAGCTGCATATTCTTCTGAGCTATAGTTTTTCTTTATTTGCGTAGAACCACCATTACCAATACGAGAATACCGTATAACTTTTCCGTGCTTGGTAAGTGATTCAAAAACCGGGTCCCAATCAATTAAACCAGCAGAGCCGCCCGCTTCAAGTAAAATTGTATGTTTACCTTTACCTGCTAATTCGTATTCAACGTCAAAGCCGTTGATTTGAACTTTAGTCAGTCCAGCTAAGGCACTATGTGATATGAAAACTGAGCAATAAATAATAACTTTTATTAATAATTTCATTGTTATAAAGGGTTATTTTTTAAATAATCGTCAATTCTAAATTCTTTCTTGCGTAGTTTCTAGTAAGATTATGTACAATTGAATTTAATCATATGCAGCTTAGTGTTTATTCGCAGTTATCTGACCTTTGTTTTAAAGGTACAAGAGTAAGTATGAAGCCAAAGTTTGCAGAGGGGTGTTAATATTTGTAGACCCTCAGTTCATGCGTAATAGCCAGCTGAGACGACAATCAAGCTGTCTTTGAGCATCTAAACGAGTTCCTATAGCCGCTAACCCCAACAGACCAAAGCAACTAATCCCAATTAATGGTAATTGCATATTGATGGGAAAAGTAATATTTACGGGCAAGTCTCTTTAGAAAGGTAGAAATATTACATGCAAAATACAATTATTTTTAAAATAGTTACATGTCTTTTACTCATTTTAATCGGAATTATTGTAGACGAAGTACCTATGACAATTTCTACCATCTATTCTGGTTTGTTAGGTGTCATTAATACAAACCTTAAACCCTTGCTTTTTCTATTTGGTACTTTTTTGGCTATTAAGCTAAGCTTAAGAAAAATAGGTAATGACGTTAGAGTAAACTTTACATTAAATAATCCAGGTTACCTTCCCAAGCAAATAATTTCGATCGTTTTGATGAATCAGAAGGATATACCTATAATCATACAGAAGATTTTAGTTCAATTTCCTGACAATCGGGCGATTGTGTTAAAAAAATATGATTCTCCTTTGATTTTAGGCCCGTTATCAAGCGAAAAAATCGAAGTTTCTCAATACAGCGAAATATTTATAGAGAATAATAAAAAATATGAACCAGATTTTGCAAGTTCGATTGTTAAGCTACAAACTCCATCAGGTTATATATCTTGCACCTTTCCAAAATTTAAAGGCAAACTCATAGACAGTTTAATTATTCCAAGAAAAACACTGTTTCATGGTCATACTTATAACAATGAAGTTAAATACGCACTTGAATACAAATATAACAAAAAGGCACTTGTAGCTTTTATTTTACATAATGGTCAGTTCTATAATGAGTGGGATTTTAACCAACCCCGCTTTAGTGAAGGTTTTAGTATCAAAGAGGTTATATCTATTAATGAGCTAGATTCTATTAACTCATGGAAATTATATGAAATAAAAGAAAAAGAGCCGAGGTTGGTATGTACTGGCTTAACTGAAAACTAATTATTATTTCTAACCAATTTTGTTGACTGGTTATTAAACTAACCTAGAAGTATTATTTTATTTTTACTCGAAAAATTGAAAAAAACGATATCGATTAGACATACCTTATCTTGGTTCCTCGCCAATCTCGGTTGTTTTTACCTAACGTGTTCCCTAATACAAAATTTGATCCTTGTGGGTTTATGAATATCCGGTTTTCAATGCAATCTGTTACACATTCAAATAATTTATAAATTACATATGCGTAAAAGTGCTCTGGGTCTTTTTCGGATTCACGTTCTACCTAGGTTAATACTCCCTTGTATGTCTTCTCTAATTAGGTATGGCGATCAAACAAACTTCTGAACTATTAACAACTAAATGAAATAGAATGACTTTACTCATTTAAGAAGTTTTGATAACGGGATTGGTACATTTCCTTTCTTCTCTTCTGCTGAATATAACTGACATAAACGACTAAGCTCTACTTCATACATATATTTACACTCTTCAAAGTCATCACTATCAACTGTTTCTAATTGCGAAAGCAAATCATAATATCGAATTGAGTCTTCTAAAGCCTGAATACAAATAGAAATACTGCGTATATCTACATTAACCATGAAATTGAACCTTCGTACTAATTTTATATTAAAAACGAGTATATCTAATGCCTCAAAAAATATCACTGAGATCAAATATTGTGCTCATACTTAATAACTATCCAATAACACCTCATTTATCACCCAAACCTATAAACTCCCTCGCCCATATGCCATAATCTAAATAATTCATTATTTTAGTAACTTGGCGCGTATTTAGGCGTTTTTAAGTTAACTACTCAGGGTTTTCAGCATGGCATATCAAGAGCAAAATCAAGCAACAATCTACTGGCACGACTATAATCAAACCCACACAAGCTGATGTTTTTTATGTAAATAAAAAATGAATTAAAACTATTTATACACAATTTTATACACGAAAATCCAAACAATATCTAATCCACTAACGATTTTATAGAATCTTTCTCTACATCAAATCCAACTGCATCCAACGCTAATTTGACATTTTTTTTAGGTTCTGAATCGGTTGGCAAATAGCTTTCTTTTATTAATCTATCTTTATCGTTACAGAACCTGGTCGTTAGTACATATGAAGCTGATAAAAGGTTAATAATTGATTTATGGTGGCCTAACATGTCACTTATAATCTGCGTATTTTCATCCTTGCTTTCCCATAATCTATTTAACTTAATGTATCCCTCGTAAGCTGTATTTAGATAGTCATTCAAGAGAGTTAATGCAAATTTTTGCTCTTTGGTTAAACTATTCCACCCCATATCTTTTGAAATATTCCAAGGAACATATTTTAATATTCTCAGATCTATAATTGTTCCTTTATCCCACCTAAGTAATTTCACGTAAGCATTACAGTACGGTGTTAATACTGCTCTCAATTTTTCGTTTAGCAACTCAATATCAATATATAGCGAGTTAACTGCTATTTTTTGCTTATTTAGCTCAACTTTCTCTGCAGTTTTCAGCGATATGAACCAACCTACTAAAGCCATTGCCAATAAGGTAATGACGGAAAGAAACCATTTAAACAACTCTACTTTATAATCCATTTAGTAATCCACTATGCTAACTTTAAGCTCATATATTGCCTGATAGTTGCAATTATTCAACTATTGGTTCTAGTGTACTTTTTAGGTTGCTGGCTGTTGATTTGTGAGCGGTAAATTCACCGGCGGTTATTGGTGGTCCCGCTCCTGCTTTGGTGTGGCCGTGGGTTTCTAGGCTTTGGTTTATATCTTTAACCAGGCTTATTAAATCTAGCAGTACTTGCGCTACGTTTACTGAGTTATTTCCCAGCCACACTGTTGTGCCTTCTACCTTTGCCAGTTTGGTGGCTTTGGCGTGTAGGGTTTTGAGTGTGGTTAGGTTCATGTTTTCGGTGGCTTCAATATCTACCTGTTTTTTACTGCCTAGCAATAACCCTTCCAGTGCAACGATCAATGCTTTTTCACCGACTACTGTTTTTAGGGCGCCCATGACTTCGGTTATTTGGTTGCCGTCTATTTTTGCAATGTCGTGCGTGGCTATGCTGCAGGTGCGTTGATGGTAAATTTCTTCGCGGTTGCGCGTTTTTATTTTACTGCTATCGCTTGATTGGGTTATGTCGTTGTCGGTTTTTATATGCCAATTGCCGTCGCGACCTTGTATTTTGCTGCGGCTGTTTTGCTGTAGCGTTACGTCGGTGCGTTTGTGCTCTGGTACTAGGCTTTGCCAAGGTAATAAGCTGGTGATCACGGGGTGGCTGTTTAGGCCGTCAATATATTGTATTAAACACTGCATGCCTGCCGTGGGTTCGTTTAATAATCCGTGGTCGGATGCTTGGCCTGTGCCGAGTGTTACTTGCTGAAATACGGGCACGGCTAATGGCTCGCCTGTTAGCGGGTTTAATAGCTGTACGTCGGCGGCTTTTAGTGGCCTAAATGCGGTGCTGATTGTTGCGGTTGCGGGTATGTCGTAAATACGTTCGATACGCGCGAGCTGGGGTAAGTGTTTGCGCTGCCCAAGCTCTGGAAAGTAGCGAAGCACTAAGCGCTTTATAGCGTTTTTGACCATCTGATCACCTGTTTGTTGCCGCTGAGTGTTACCTCGGTTATGTAACGGCCGTTTATTTTAATGCCTGGGCGTAGCTTTGGCGTTGCCATGATTGAACCAGTATTTGCACCGGTTGCTTTTATTGGGTGTTCTTCAAAGTTGGTTATTTCGGCTTGTGGCCAGCGCGAGTCGTGCCAGCTACCTACATATACTTTGCCATCGGGGCGCTGCTGAAATATAAAATCAGGAATGCTAAATACATGCGCGCATTGGCGTAGGGCTTCAATGCCTGTGCCTTGGTGATAAAACGCGGGCGCTGGTGTGTTTGTGTAGTTGGCGTCGGGGTAAATAAATTCTATGCCAATGGTGCTTAGCTGATCGCATACGTTGGCGAGTGTTGCGTGACGTATTGCAAAGTTATGTGCAAACGATAATGCACCTATAAGCTCGCGGCAGGTTAAAAACCAGCGGCCATTGCTTTGGTGCTTTGATTCTATTACGCCTAAAAAATACGGTTGCATATTGTCGATGGCATAGCCTAAATGTAGTTCAACAAGGCCTTGAGGCTCTTGCTCTGTTGTAACCACAAAGCTGGCGCGACCTGTGCTGAATAGGTCTAGTTGTGTATTATCGCTTACTAAATTGGTGACGGGTTTGCCACCAATTGTAAGGGTTTTAATTAACCGGCTGCTGCTCATGGCCCTTCACTTTTATCAAAGGCGGTTTGCACTGTTGCGTGCCCGTCTATTGTTTGGGTTTTGCTGTTTTCAGCGGCTTTGCCGTCTATTTTTTGTTGTGTTCGCTCTGCTGTTGAAAGTACTTCGAGTAATTTAAATGTAACTTGCCAGCCTTTTTTACTCTCTTCTTCACTAGCGTTTATGTCGCCATCGAATTTTACTTTGCGGATTTTATAGGCTTCGGTTACTTGGCTATTTATTGTGAGCACTGCACGAGCACCATTGGCGTCGAGCTGTTTTGCGCGAGTAATTAGCTCAGCTAAATCGTTTGCATCAACAAAGGGGATTTTTGTGGTTACTGATACCACGCCTGGCTTTATGCCGTTGTCGTTTGATAGTGCAAACGAGCCAAGGCCGCTTAGGTCTTCGCTGGGTAATTTAATGCCACAATTTATACGTGTTTCGTAGCCGGGCACTTGCCAGCCGTTTAATGTGATCATGCGAATAGCTCTTTAATGGTGTTTATGTTTTCGCTACTGCCTACGAATGCGCAGTACGCCCAGTGGTTATCGTTATTGCCAAGGGTTTGTATTTGCTGGGCTAATGCGCGGGCACTTTGTGCACTGCTATTGGTAATTGTTAAACCGCCTGCGGCGACAAATAATGAGTTAGTTAAACGCTGATCCCGTTGTGCTTTTAACTGTGCTGTTTCGTTTAGCGCAGCATTAATATCGGCAATAAGGTTTATGCCTTCGTTACTTACCAGTGCTAGGCTTTTATCGTTAAAGGCCTTTGCTAGTGCGGGCACTGCACAACAATTATTAATATGCTGCCATTCGATTGATTGCTCGGTTGTAGGCATGCGCATTTTATCTTTATCGAGGGTTGATAAGCTCAACGCATGATCAGCTGCATGGGTAAATACCGCCAGCGGGCAATGTTGGTTAAACTCAGCTAATTTATTGGCAAGCTGTGCGGGAGTGCTGGCACTGCAACTGAGTATGACTGCATTAAATGCGCTTGGCCGTTGTTGGCGAGTGGCGTCTTTTATAGCTGTTGCCAGTAATTCGCTACCCGCCGCGGCTGTTATTAGGCTTGGCGTTTGGTAGCTATTAAGCGCAATAATATTTACCTGCGTAGAGGCGGCGTTTAAATCCGCTCTACTTTGGGTATTAAATGACGATGGTATTTGCATGGCATTACCTTAAAAACGATAACAGTTTGTTAATTTTGCTATAAGCCCATACGCAAAACCACATAATGTAGGCTTTCCAGATAGATACGCCGTTGGTTTTAAGTAACGTAAAAAACTCATAATGTGCTTTTTTGCGCCCTGTTTTTAACGCGTAGTCGTGCCAAATGGCCGCTTTTAAGCCTTTGCCGAATGGGTTGTGAAACCAACGAACGTACCACGGCAGGGTAAAACCATCGGTTACAAAAAAGCGGTGCACTTCGCCAAACTGGGTTTTTAACGGCTCTAATAGCTGGGCTTTACCCGCACTAATAAAGTTAAGTTTAATTTGCATGGCTGCACCTAAATTACAGAGAACCGGCGCTCTGTTAGTGCAAAAACGTCTTGCTCGTAATCAGAGTTAATAAGCTCTTGGTTAACAATCCACACGCCGTTGGTTTCAAACTTAAGCGGCAGTGTAAATACACCGCTCACCACTTCTGCTGGCATTAGCTGCACGCGGCCGGTATCAACACGCTTAAAGGGCACTTTAAATTTACGATCAGGAATATCCAATTGCCCCGTTGCTATAACTGCATCGCTGGCTTGCGGTACTGTGTATTCGTTTTCAACGTTTACATAACCCTCAAGCTGCCCTGCTACGTTGTCGATAATGACCGGGATTAATAGCGTTTCAACGGGAACAATACTCGCTAAGTAATCATCAACGCTGTAATCAGGTACTAATTGTTTTGAACCAACATAATCAGCGAATAAGTAGAGTTCTTCATTTATAATAACAACGCTTTGATTCTTGAATAGAGATGCGTGGTCTTGTAATTGCGGGGCAATATGGCCGCTCTTTATTTTAAATAAGCACTTCATTGTTACTCACTCCCAACTAATGGAATACGGACGCCCGTTGCAGCGAAAATACAATCAGATACCCATCGTTCTAACTCTGCTCGATTATAAAAACGCACAGCGCTATAGTCCGTAATTCCTCCTGACGGCCCTTTAGTTGCACTTGTTTTCGTTATAAATATGTCTTTGCTTAATTGCACTAAGTTAGATGTAAAAGTGTTCAGCGCTATTGGATGCGGGGTTCTAATAATTACCTTATCAGTTTCACTTGATGAAAAGTTAAGCGACTTATTAATTGCCATATTAGCTAACACATAATCGTAAGAATAACCGCCACTGCTAGAATATAAACCAGCACCAAGCAGTGAAACTGAACCGTTAAATAAACTTACCCCTGCCGATGCAAAGCTGCCATCGTAAGAAATGTAGCCAAGGTTTGCTTTATAAGTTCCCTGTGACAGCGTTTCAATGTCAGTTAAATATGCTCGATGAGTTGAAGCATCCACCCGAACGACATAAAATAAAGTGTCATCTTCAAGCGTGCCTACACCCATTATCAAGTTTGGACTTGTGTAACCTTGTGACGAAAACATCCCCTCGCCCGTTTCAACGTTAACTTTAATTAATCTTTTTGTATTGCCGCTATCGTCAACCCCTCCAATTAACCATTTATTAATACCATCATCATAAAAGTGATAAAAATAAACCTCATCTGTGGGGCTAAAAATTTCTCTCACATTTTTTGCCCAAATTATAGAGCCATCCACAGCATGCCTGCTTATGTAGTGAGGTACGCCCCCACCGCCAGAGATTGAAAAAAACTCACCAGCAACATAAGGGTTTGGCATTGAAGATTTAACATCAAAAGATGCGTTACCATCGCCACTTTGAATATCATAATATGAACCATTCACATAGAACTCTGGCCACGGTAACATTTCAGTTTGGCCATTTAAAAATTTACCATCTTTATCAAAGCCATCGTTTCTTTTTGCAATTATGCTATCCATTTAAAACTCCCATACGTTATCTATTTTGTTATACACAAAAACACGCTCGTTCTTATCATCTGCAACGATTGTTACCTTTGTGTCTATTGCGCTATCGGCTAGGCGTTTGAATTTAGCTGTTGCTGTTTCTTCGTTTGCGCGTTTTATAACAGGCTGGCCGTTACTTGCGCGAACAGAAAACCATTCATTACCCTTTAGTGGTGCATCATCAAGCCCAATAGTTGGTGCTGTGTATTGGTTGCTATCAGTAATGTTATGTCGTTTGAATACACTGATTATTGACTGGGTGGCAAACGGCAATAATGTATCAAATGTTGTTTTATTATCTTGATCAGTTATGACGCTCATACTGTCCACCCTCCATTTTTAAAAATAAATGCTCGCTCTACGCCAGGCGTTGACATGTGATATTCAGTGCCTGCCTCGGTATTTTTTTGTATTGTTTTTGTTGCAGGGGCTAAAACCTTAGCTGGTGTTGCTTTAGTTGCACCGGCAGCAGCATCAAGCATTACAGTTAAACTTGTGCCTTCGGGTACATCGTCAATTAGTTGTAACGTTGTTACTGCTGTAAACACATGACGACCACCTAAAGTTGCCATTGTTGGCGTTGCAATAAATTTGTAATGCGCCATTTGCGCTGGTATTCCACCTGGTGCTGTACCATTACCGATAAAAAATTGACTTTCTGAAGGCGACCAACCTGGTTCACCATTTGCTAAAACAGTTTGTTTTCTGTCGTTTTCGGTGCCGCGTCTAAATTGTATTTTTCTAGCCATTAAAATGTGCCCCCATCAATTGTTCCACCCTCTACGGCAAGACCTAATGAACTAACGTAAGTACGTACCCATGATGTATTAGCTGCCCGTGTGTTGTTCGTGCTAACAGGTTGAGTAGGCACTGTTGGGTTGCCGGTAAACTCTGGCGAACTAAACATGCTTGATTTAGACTCGTTGGTTACGTTACTTAGCCCAACATCGGCTTTAGTTAGGCTTAATGCGCCTGTTTTACCGTTTACTGATAACACTGAATCGGTTGGTGTTCGCAATAATACCCAGTTTGCAGGAACGGTCGCCGGTGATGCTTTTAAAATATACGTTTTGTTTAAGTCAGATCGAACAGCAATATCACCGGTTTGTGCCGCCAGTGCTAACATGGCTGATTGGCTCGCAACTTCTGATATTTCACTTATTGCTAAACTTGGCAATACTGACTCTGGTACTTTACCTTTTGCATCAAGTACCAATACTTCGTTGGCATTTACACCCGCGTTTTTTGTGATTGCTGAGCCAAGTGTTTTAAAGATATCAACGCCGCCAGGCGTTAACCCGTCACCGATATAAAGCTTTTTATCGTCAGTGATCCAAACAGGCTCACCGGCGCTGGGCGTGATGCTGCCGCGATTTGATTCAACACCGCGCCTAAACTGTATTTGATTAGACATTATTAAATCCCTCCACCGTCAATTGGGGTTGCGTTAGGGTATGAGTCGGTAAAATTACCGCCGTCTAGCGTTAACATACCAGTTATTTTAGTTAGTTCGTTTGTTACCCAATTTTGCGTAGCGTAAACCATGCTTGGATCTATTTTTAAATTGACAACATCAGCCTGGGTTACATCTATAATTGCTTTTATGCCCAGCTCTGCTGATGCGTTGTCGTCAATATTGGGCTTGTATGTGGCCGGATATTTAACAATGGCAAATGCTACGTTGTCTTCTGTGTAGAAAGCAGCTTCTTTGACATAAAAGCCGCCCTCAGTTGACGGCACAATGCCTATCATTTCAACGCGACTCGCATTGTCAGTCACCGCTTGAGAGCTATTAATTAGCCCTGTAAAGCGTGGATTTACTAAATCATTAGCGTCAGGCAAAATATCTCCATCACCGACAGCAAATTTAATAATGTTAATTTTTAATCCTGTGCCAATGGCGTTAGCAACTTTTGCCCGCCCCGCTGCTGTTAACATTGTCCAGTACAATGGTTGTGTCATATTTATATACCTCTTGGGAAAACTTTAGTTTCATGAAAACTGGTTGTTGTACTACGTACTAACATGCTCATTGCTGAATCGATTTGACCCGCATAAAACGGTAAAACCGTTGTCTCTAAACGACTTACCTGTGCCGTTGCTGTTTTTATGTTGATTGTCGATTTTAAAAATAATTTTAAGCGATATCGCCTGCATGTAAGTCCGTACTGCTTTATTATTTCGCTTATTAACGCTCTGTTATTACGATATATTTCAGCAAAAACAATTACCTCTACTTCGTCCCAATCAAACCCCTCAATGCGTTCATTTATTTCAAGTGAGCCAAGGCCAAGGCGGTTAAAAATCCGCTTCATTCCTATTGTTGACCCTGCATCCTGAGCATTGGCAAACGCATGTTTTACGCGTAGCCCATAAAGTTCTAAGCTTTCATTAGGCAGTCGATTTATGCCACGCTCCCATGCTAGTAGGTCTAAAATAGCGGTTTGGGCGTTTTCGCTGTGCTGTTGCTCTAACCACCAAAACAAATAACTTTCTATCTCTTGCCAGTAGCCTTGGGCTATTTTTGCAAGGGCTTGGGCATTTTTACCCGTTAACCAAATTGGCAGTTGTGGGGCTGAGTTACTCATTGTTAAGCACCACACTGTTAATTATTGGCAGCCATAGTTCGCAGTTAATATCGGCATTGTTAAAACGTATTGTTTTGAGTTCGCTAAATTGTGTATGTAACTCGGTGGCTAATTGGCTAAAGCTAAATAGTTCGTTTGGTTTGCATTTGGTTACGTTTTTATAGGCTGCATTTTGCCGAAAGGCAGCGCGTATAAACTGCTCTATATCGGCGCTGCGGTTTTGTGTGTTTGGATGCTGTTGATAATTGGCTACAATATTTTGCGGTTGTGTGCTAATTGCAAATAATTGTAGGTCGTCGCCACTGCCGTGGTTACCTGCTGCTATATGGTTGTTAATTTTATTTAGTAATGCGGGGCTTATTTCGCCTACATTTAAAAACACATAGGCGTTGGCACTGCCCGGGCCGCGCGGTGCATTTTTTTCAAATACGATGTTGTCGACTGATATACCGGTGAATGTGGCAATTATAGAGCGGTACACGGCATCAACGTGATAGCTGCCCAATGATGAAAACGCATCACGTATACGCAAGCGGTAGTTATCGTCGGTTTCGATATTTTGCCCTGCAGTTGTTAGCCAGTCGGCATTGTTAGTTGCTGTTAGGTTTTCTATGTCTGACATTACACGCACGTAATAGCCTGCGGCTAGGTTGTAATTTTGCCCTGCTTGCTGTGCTTGTACGGGTACGTTATGGGTTGATTGGCCCACGGTAAAGGTTTGGTCGTACAGGGTGAACACGCGATACACTTGGCCGTTAATTGGTAGGCTTTGGACTATTGTGCCTGCGCTTAGCACTAGTTCGGTGTCGGTGTCGGCTCTGGTAAATTGAATAACCCCGCGTGCTTTAACTGCTGGTAGTTTTGGCGTTTTACGTGATTCGCCGTGTTGCTTTAGCCATTCGCCATTAGCAAGCATTACAAATGAGTTGGGCATTATTTGAGTGATCAAGCTCTGTATTAGTTGCTCGGCTGGCTCAACCATGATTGATTTTTGCAAACGAAAAAATGGGCTAAAGGTGCTGGTGTTACTTACCGTAAATTCGCCCTGTTCTACATGCTTTTGCCAAAGTGCTTGTAGCTCTTCGCTAGTTACGGGTATGCCTGCGCTTTGTAGCTCTTGCTTAAATATATTGGTGTAGTCGGTCACGCGGCATCCTCGCTGGTTTGTGCTGTTACGTTTATTTCGCCGGTTAGCTGTTTAATCACTTTTATGGTGCCTGGCGTTAGGCGTTCGTCTTGCTCTACGATTAGCTCTATTTCGGTTAATATTTTGGCAACTATATTTTTATTACGCAGGCCAATTAGCTCAGTTAGTTTGCCGCTTTCGATAATGCGGTGCTTTATGTCTTGCGCTATTACGTCGCTGTTGGTTAATTGGCTGGGTACTGCAAAACTGTCGAGCGCAATATCTTGCTCGATTATGCTTAGGTCGATATTGATATTTGCCATTAACCCGCTAGCTCCATCATTTGTTCTATGCTGTTTATTGGGTCGTCTGATTTAACTGTTAAGTTGTCGATATACACGCGCTTGCTATGATCGCTTTTAGTGTTGTTATTTGTGCTGTTGCTATTGTTAGTTAGGCTTTGCAAGTAAGCCGACTTTTGCACTTTTGGTTTGTATGCTGCGCTTTGCTCTGCTTTTAGCTGCTCGACGTTATTGACTTCAGGAAAGGCGCCGTTTATTAATGCTTGGCTACGCGCTTGCGACTGTAAATTTAACGGTGCTGTGTTGTCGGATGGTACTGCTGGTAAGCGCTGGCTAGTAAATTTAAATGCATCGTTTGCGGCTTCACGCTCGGTCATTACTTTTGGCTGAGTTGAATAAACAGGATCGTTTGCTGCTGGTTGACCTGCCAATGCCTGCGTGCGCATTTCTTCGGTTTGTGCAACTGACGTCGCATAATTTACAGGGCTGTTTGGTGCTATATACTGCGAGCTTGCTTGCTGCGCAGGCGCGTTTGCTTTACTGATAACGCTTTGCCCGTAGTCGCGGCTGTACGCTTGGTCGGCACTTTGCATAAACATTGTTTGCGGCTGAACTGCTTGGGTTACCTGCTCAACTTTGTTTGATACTTTTGCTGGCTCGTCGTCTGAGAAAAACGAGATAACCGAGTTTAATACGCCGTTGTCGGCGATGGCTGAAATAAAGCTACTTACGCCGTCAAATATTCCACTGATACCGCTGGCTATGCCGCCGAAAAAGTCGCCCAAAAAGCCGAACGTTTCGGTTAAATAATTTATTAGCGACTCAATTATGTCGACTGCGCTTTGCCAAATCCCGGTGAAAAACCCTGATACAGAACTCCCCATGCCTGAGAAAAATCCGGTGATGGCGGCGCCAAAGCTGGACAGTAAATTACCCACATACGAAAACGCTGAGCCTATGGCGTTAACCATACCCATAACCACGCTGCCAATGGCTGAAAATGCGGGTGCAAAAAAATCGTACACTCCTACGGCTATTGTTTTTATTAGCTTCCACACCAATTGCAGTGGCAGCGTTAGTAGGTCGAACGCAACTTTAAGGTATTTAAACACGGTTGAACTTTCCGCCCACTCATTAAATGCGGCGGTTATGTCGTCAAAATAATAGATAAGTGCCGCAACAGCGGCGATTAATGCAACAGCTGCTATAACAATCCACGTTAATGGGTTTGCCCAAAGCGCTGCGTTAAATAGCCAGGTGGCCGCTTGGCCTGCAAGCATAACCGCTTTAAATGTACCCATGGCAATAGCGGCCGCACCCATGGTAGCTATAAGCGATAAGAACCCTGCAACACGCAGTGCGATTAATGCGCCCTGCCATAGCTTAGTTACTATTAGCTGTGCATTGGTTAGCGTTATGCCAATGCCTGTTGCAAAGTTATATAACCCCATGGCAAAGGTGGCTATGCCGAAGGCGGTCATTAGCGCAACTACGCCCACTACTGCGGTTGCGATCACGCTTGATAAAAATGGGAACTCTTCGGTTAGCGAAACGATGCCCGCAAACATTGACGCAAGCACTTCTACAAATGGCTCTACCACTGGCAACAAGCGGTTACCCATTGCTGTGGCTGCGGCATTAAATGAACCGCCCATTCTATCCCACGGGCTTGCAATGATGTTTGCCATTTCTGCCGCTTTGGAGTTGTCTTGCACGCCTTCGAAAACAGCAATGCCGTCTTTTAATTTGTCTACTTTGGTGCTTAGTACGTCGACTGCTTTTGCGCCCTGCTTGCCAAATATTTGCGTTAGCACATCGCCACGCGCTACAGAACCCAGCGATGAAAGGCGGTTATTAATACGCCCTAGCACTACGTCTATTGCAAGCATGTCGCCGTTGTCGTCGGTTAATTGAATGCCTAGCGACTGTTGCGCCTTGCCAATGCCCTGCAATAACGATGCGGCTTGTGTGCCCGCAACCGAACCCGACTTAGCAACTAGCTGCAACTCGCCCACTAGGGCAAATTGTTGGGCTGAGCTTAGGCCAATATTTGTTGCAGTTGCACCAAGGTTTGAAAACGCCGCTTGCATTTCTGCACCGGTGGTTTTGTAAAGCTGTACTGCAGTGGCGGTTTGGCCTGCTATTTGGTTTACCCAATTAGACTTGCCCATTTTGTTGGCTGTTTTTTCAAATATGCCATACATGGTGCCCATGTAGCTGGTAATGGTGGCTGCGTCGGCTTTGGTTGCTACCGCTAGTATGTTTGATGTTTTAGTAAATTCTGATAGCTCATCGCCCGTTAGTCCGGCAATGGCTGATTGAATATCGTATGCACTGCGCACAAACTCGGCAGAGTTACCGCCGAACTGAAAGCCAAATTTGTATGATGTTTTAGTTAGTTTTTGCAATGCGTCGTCGGCAACGCCCAATGATTGCACTTCTCCCAAGGCGGCAACGTGATCAATTGCGGGGGCTAGAGATTTAGCCAGTGCATAACCACCGCCCACGGCTGTGGCTGCGCCGCGCATCATTTGATCTTGCGCGGCGGCTGTTTGCTGGCTCAGCTGATTAATTTTAGCCATGACTTTATTAACCGGACCCGTCACCTTGTCGATGATGCCGATTGAATAATTAAGCTTGTCTAACTTGCTGAGCGTGGCCATTACATTACTCGCTTAGTGCTTGGCATATGCCGTTATTTACAGCAACTACAAAGTTTTCTTGCTGCTGCGTTTCGAGATATAGCGCTTGCGCTAGGCTCTCTTGGGTGGCGGTAACCGCGCCAAAATACTTGGCGTGGTATGCCTGTAGCTGATCTAACCGAGACTTGCCTATTTGCTTGGCTCGGTCTTCGATTTTTTTACGGTGAAATTAAACTCCGGTTGGTATTCTTCAACAATTGCACCCACTAAAAATAATGCGGCGCCTGGCTGTTGCACTAGCTCTTTTAATTTTTTAGCGTCTTCTTGCACTACTGTGTTTAATACAAAGTTAGTGGCTGGCTGCACTTTGTTGTTTGGCTGCGTAGAGTTAATGTATTTGTTGTAGTCAGCTGCGTTTACGTTAAATGTAATTTCGCCTACCGGTGTTTCTAATGTGATTTTTTTCTCGAACGCCATGATTATTTACTCGCTTTAATGTCGGATTGATTTAGTAATGTGTATGTAAAATACGGGCCGTACTTGGCTGCTGATTGGTCACACAAAGCAATGAACTCGTCAAAGTCATTTGGGTTAGCTAGCACTTGGCAACCTGCAGACCATTTATCAACTTGGGTTGATGTGGTTTTGCTGTTTGCTCTGTGGCAGTTAATGCCAAAGTAACCCTGCTGTAGCTCGGCTTGTGGTGTGACTTCCGTGTCTAACTCGGTGTCTTTGTCGTTGTCGCGCAGGACAACAACAGGCTTGTGCTGCACTAGTGCTCGGTATTTGCCCTGGTGATAACCCAACTTCCATACGCTTTTATGCTGCCCTGCAATAAGTACTGCAGTGCCATCTATGTTCATTGGGTTTTGACGCCAGTAAATACCGGCGTCGGTGGTTGCTTTGTACTGCTTTAATTGCCATTCGCCCTCTTGCTGATACAGCACGCAAATAACATCGTTAAAGGTGTTGGCGCGCGTGTTGTTGTGGCGAATACCTATGATATTTAGGTTTAATTCTCCTTCGAACACGCGATAGCCGCAGACCTTTAAAGTGCTAAGCAATGTTGCGGCAGTTAGTTTGCGAATGGCTTTGGTCATTACAAGTCTCTCACTTCATCAGATGTTAGGTACGGCACGCCGTTGATTTTTACAAAGTCGGGGCTGGTGATCGGACACTTAATTGATGTTGTGTCTTCTTCGCCGCCGTCGGCTTTAATGTTTAGAATTTCGTCTAGCTGCGGTAAACAGCCAAACGCTTCAATGTTCTTTTTGCCTGCCGCTACTTCTGCGTTAAATGCTACGTCGAACGGCTCAATGCCTTTCCAGCTACCCGCCTTTGCCGCTTGCGCTTGCACAATTAGCCAGTTTTCGTGGTCGAGCTTTAGGGTTACTTCGCCTTCTACGTCGCCGTCGATAAAGCCTTTTGGTACGCCACGCACTTTTTTAACTGTGCGGCCGTCGGTGATTTTTACGGTTGCTTCGATTACGTGCACCATTGAGTTACCAATGAAAATATCGAAGTCTTTACCGCCTAATACTTTTTGCATGTTCGCTCCTACTCTGCGTTATCTAACATGATGCCAACTATGATGGTGTTGGGTGAATCGATTGGCTTAACTTTGAGAACGACTTGCAATGTAGTTGCGTTCATAAACGTTAGGCTGATGCTGTCATCTTTTGGCGTGTCGATTAAGCCCGGGAACTTGTCGGCACCAATGTTAATTGAGCGCGCCATTTCGCGTAGCGGTTTGCCCATGATGCGCTTGCCAAATTCAATGCCGCTGGCACTGTTGTTTAGGCGGCGGTTTTTAATGTTTTGAATGGCAATAATGCGCACGTCGCGTGCGGCCTTGTCGACAATGCGGCCTGTTTCGATTTGCTGAAAGTCGCCGCCTTCGGCATCTAGCATGTTTACGTCGCCAAAATATGTGCCGTCAAAGTCTGGGTAAAACTGTGTACAACTAAAGCGCAGTGCGTCTAGTGCGGCTGTGGTTGAATTGGTTAGCGGTTTGCCTGCGGCATCTACCGGGTGCGGCATTAGTGACATTGCACCCGTTAGCACGCGCATTGGGCTATCTGCAATAGTGACTGCGCTTTTACATAAACGCCCAGTTACTGCACCTAGTTCGTCCCCAAATAACAAAGGAATAACAGCTGTTTGCGGTGCTACTACGCCGTCGGTGATTGGTTGCAATGCGGTTACTAAGTCTGACCAGTTTTGTAGCTCGGTTAGTCCTGGCGCTGCAACTAAAAAGCGCACGCGGCGCGCAAGGCTTGCTAGAATTTCAAGCGCTTTAGCTTGATAGCTTTCTACTTCGGCTTTGCCTGTTACGGGTGTGCAAATAACAATGATTTCGGGGCTTACATCTTGATCCATTGCTTCGTCAATAAGTGCCATTACGTCGGCGTCGATTGCGTGCGCTATTGCATAACCACTTACTAGGTCGTCGCCGTTGCGCTGCCATGCTTTAACTTGTGTTTTTAACGGTGAGTCGGCTACGCCAAACTCAGCATCAAAGTCGCTTTGTGCATTAATGGGTAGAATTTTGCCGTTGTTTTCGGCTGCTTGGCCGATGAACAATACGGTGCGTTCTACCTGCTTTGTAGCGCCACTGCCTGTTTGAATGGCGGCAACGGATACTTTACCTTGTGCCATGGTCGTTCCTTTTGCTTTGCGCTACGCCACTTGCATAGCTTTGTTTAAAATAAAATTCATTTGCTCTTTTTGTTCGGCCATTGTTTGCCCTAAAAAGGAGCGGGCCGGTAAATCAATTTTCCATGCGCTCTTGCCTGAGCTGCCCTTTAATTCGCGCAGTAAAAACCCTGCTTGGTTAATACTTAAATTGTTTGTTATCCATTTAATACTTGGTCGCTTGCTGCCCTTGCCTTTGCCGCGCGGTATTTTGTAACCCTCGCTTATTAATGCTCTGGCTAAGTTGCGCGTGGCTGGGCCTTCTTTATTTTGTGCGGCACTGCTTTTGGGCTTGCCTGCATCTAGGCTTATGCCCTCTTGGTGGGCGCGGGCTATTTTTCCGCTGTTGCCACCTTTAAAATATACGCTTGCGCTATTTGCGCCGTAGCGCACTTTCATGTTGCGCTTTAGCTTGGTTAGCATTTTCTTTTTTTTGCCGTTGGCGCGGCCTTGCCACCTTTTACCCGCTAAATCACTTTGCCTGGTGATCCGCTCTTTACTGCTTTTGTTTGCTGCACGTATTGCACTGCGCAATATGTTGCGGCGCTTTTGTGGCTTGAGCTGTAAAAATGCTAGCTGCTCTTTGCTGCGGCCTTCATCAAACTTGAGATTAAGCACGGCTTACTTGCCCTTCAAGTGTGAACGCTTCGGCTATCCATAGGCTTTGCTCGCCAAAGTCGTAACGGTTGCCGTTAAATTCAAACGGGCCGTTGGGCGCTTGTATTAGCTCTATGTCTTCGCAAAGCTGCTTTATTATTAGCTCTACTTCGTTGCTGTTGTCGTCGTTAACGTCGGCACTAAATTCAATGTCGGTGCTGTCGTATCGCCCGCCGTTGTTTTGCAACCAAAATGACGCAAAGGCACAAATAAGTGCTGCGGGTGCTGCGCATGGGTTTATGCTGATCACCCCTGAGTAAAAAAGCCTTGCTGCCAATATGCCGTTGCCGTTAATGGCTTTGCTGCTTGGCGCTATGCGGCCGCCTTCTATCCAGCTGTCGAACTGGGTGCTTAGCGCTAGGTTGCGGCCTTGGTATTCTGCGGTTGCTAAATGCTGCTTAAGCTTTGCTATTTTGCTTTGGCTCATAGTAGCTCTACCGTTAAATTTGGGCTTAGGCCTTGCAGCTGGCGCATGGCGTTTATGCTTTCTCTTAACCAATGTTCTTGGTTGTCTATTGCCGCTTGGCTTTGTGCTGTTGCGCTGTCGCGGTGCGTGCTGCCTAGCTTTGATACCAGCAAACTGGCTTTTGCTTTGCTGTAAACTGCGCGCTTATAAAACAGGGCTTGCGCGGCGCTTAACGTTTGGCCATTGGTAAGCTGTGTATTTGCTAGCTCTTGGTTAATTTCGGCCTGTGCGTAAAGCAGCTTTTCTAGCAGTACGTCGCTTTTGCTGGCGTACTCTTGGGCTATTGCGTAGTGCTCAATAAAATGGGCAGTGCTTAGCGCTGGGTAATAGCCGCTGGCTTCAATGATTACACTGACACTTTGTAAATCTGCCTGTGGCATGCCGCTTAAGTTCATATTGCACCTGTAAAATACACACATTAAATTGGGTGCGGGCGCCACTTAGTCACGCGCGTTAAGCAAGTAATGCTAACGTTGTGCTAAGTTGCCCGCTGGCGTTGGAGCTAGTTAGCGGTTTGCTGTTCTGGCTCCGCTGGTTCAAATAGTTTTTGCAGTTCTTTTACCAAGCCTTTAACGCCTGCTTTGTCGTTAATGGCTTGCGCGGTTCGTGCAAAGCAAAGGGCGTAGCCTAAGTTATGCTGTGCTTTGTGAACTTTTGCGGCTATGGCGTAAAGCTTGCCGCCGACGACTTCTAGCCCTGCCCAATCTTGGTTTTTAACCACAAAAATCAAGCGGCGCAGTGTAAAGCCAATATCGTAAAGCCCTTGCAGGTGCGATTCTGCTAGGTAGTAATTTGCGTCGTCGTAGAGCTGGTCGATAACGAACGCCGCCCAGTGCTTGGTATTAAACACGGTTGGCAGTGGTTGCTTTTGCTCGATCATTAATGGCAACAAGTCCATTACTGCATCCCATCGCTTTAAATCAACTAGCCAAATAAACACCCATGCCAACACTTTGTTGTGGTGGTTTTGGCCGCTTAGGCGGTATTGGTTTATGTATGCTAGGTAGTCTTGGCGCTCTAGCGCTTCTGATTTGTATGTTGCTTTGTCGCTAATGTCGGCAAATGTTTTTAATTGAGCCAAGTCGGACTCTATAGCTGCTGCATAAAGCTGGTACTCGGTTTGCTTGTTTACGGTTGCTGGCGCGTTGGCTTGAGTGGCGTTAGCCGCTGCCGTTGGCGCTTTATTTTCAGTGCTTGTTGGTACTGCTTTAGCTTTGGCTAATGATTTTTTGAAAAGGCTCATTTAAAAATACTCGCTAATTGTTAAAAAAAGCCGCCCCGAAACTAGGGAGAAAGAGGCGGCTTGCTGCTGCTAAAAAACTATTCCCAGCCGGTGCCTGCTTTGTTTGGCAGTTTTACGTTGGCTGATTCGAAGTAGGCTATTTTTTCTAGGTCTTCGATGTAGTAACTGTCGTTACGTGATAGGTAATCTTCTACACGTTTCTTTTTTGGGTTGTCTTCTACGTGGGTGCGGGTTGAGCCTGCTTGCACGTAGTGGCTTAGGTTTTTGAAACTTGTTACTAAAATGCCGCGCGATGGGAAGAACGGAATTTTATAACTGGCTAGGCCGCCGTATGTTTTAATGACTTGCTCGAGCTCGATTTTGGTTTTTTCGCTTGGCGTGTGCGACTGCTTTGCATACAACTTGTTTTGGTCGTTTGCTAGTAGTTCGTCGCCAATGATGGCAACCATGTTTACGCGCTTGTGCTCTGGGATTGCTTGCAGTGCATCGAATACGGCTTGGTCTAGGTTTTCGTAATCACCACCTTCGCCAATACGAATTTCACCGACGGTTGCGCCTTCGCTTACTGCGCGCTCTGGTGCGTCGCGGCGAATGAGTTGCAGCCAGCCAATGTTTACGTCTTGCAGCATTGTGTTGGTTGCAATGTTTGTAAACGGTGCGGCTGATGTGCCATGAAAGCCGATTTTAATAATGTCGAGTGCAATTGCTTGGCGTACGTGATTGCGATAGCGCTGATGGAAGTCGGGGAATTTTGACCACTGATCCATTTTTGCCCATGATAAGTGAATGTCGCATTCTACTGGGTGGCAACGGTATTCGCGTTTTGCTAGGCCTGCTACGTCGCGCGTTTGGCGCTCTTTGGTGTCGTCGTTTTCTACGCCGGCACGCCCTGTTACGCCACCATCTACGCTCATCATTACCGATTGGCCTACGATGTCGTCTACTAGTGCGGTGTTAATTAATTGTAGAAATTCTACTGAGTCGTACGTTGCGTCGTATAAGCGCTGCTCAGTTGTTGGCTCTACGTTGAACTGCTCGTTCATTGATGCTACGCCGTAGTTGCTGGCCATGCCTGCAAGTACTGCGATAAATAATTGTTTTGTTCTGGTTTTCATTTTCGTTCCTGCGTTTTGCTAAGTTAAGTTAGGGTGCAGCAATTACAAGCAGTTGCTGTATTTGCCTTCGTCGCCTTCGTGTTCTTCGTCGGCGTTGGTTGTGTCACCCGCAGGTGTTTTTAATGCTTTGGCAAACTTGTCGCTAAGCTCTTCAAGTGCTGTTTTTGTGCTTGATAGCTCTTCTTTAAGTTTTGTTAGCTCGGCTGACTCTTCGGCTGGCGGGGCGGTTTCTTCTTCGTCGTCAACTTTTGTTGTTGAAAACGACTCGAGCTTTGCGGTTAGTCCGTCTAGCTTTTGGCCAAATTGCTCAAGTGGTGTGCCGAGTGCATCTTTTAATGCATTGGCTAATTGTGTTTCGTTCATGTCGGGTTCTTCCTTAGTGAATAGTCGTTTGAAAAAGGGTTTTTTAGGTGTGTCGATAGGCTCACATGACCCTAAGTCAACGGTTAATAAAGAGGCTTCCGTGTCGTCTGCTTTGCTCTTACTACTGAAATGAATGCGGTCTGTGTAGCAGCTTGCTGGGTAGTCGGTAACAGCTAGTCCGGTTAGGTAGGTTTTGCCAGTGCCCATGAAGTCGCGGCTAATTTCGATGCTAAAATATACGGCTTGGTCGGCTTTATTTAATGCTACAAAACCTTGGTTGGGTGCGAGCACGGCGTATAGACACACTACGCCTTCTTCGTTTTCGTATGCTTCTACGCTTACTACGTCGCCTAGCATTCCTGGTATGTCTACGTTGTGTAGGTTTTTAGCGGCCCAGCCTGACCAGTTAAATTCGTGATCGAGGTTTATGCGTGCGCCATATTTGCGGGGGTTGTAGGTTTCTACTATGTCGGCTACGTCTTGCTCGGTTATTTCGCGGCCGTCGACAGTCATGCCAACAGCGGCAATTGATAATGGTTTTGTGCGTAGTTGACCTGGCATATAAACAAACCTTTTAAATGTTTTTTAATTAAGCTTTATGCTTTAAAGTAACTGCAGTTTGCACCCTCCTTTTGCACCTTTCCAACTGTTTAACTTTTTGAAATTCCTATATTTAACTTTTAGGAATGGATAAGTTTTTAACAGACAGATTACGCGCTTTATTACTAATACACTGCCGCCATGGATTAATTAATGTGGCGCAATATGAAGGCTAACTACGGACCAGACGTACGCAAAAAAGCACAGGATTTGTATGTTGTTGAGGGCTATACCTACGAGGAAATAGCTGATTTAGCAGGCATGCCAAGTGCGCGAAGTGTTAGGCGTTGGTCTGAAGCTGAGAACTGGGCTGACATGTGCCCAACGTATAATGCCGAAATGGCGTTTAGCCGCCGCATTAATTTGTTGGCCGATAAAGACAATAAAACCGATGCTGAATATAAAGAGCTAGACTTTTGCACGCGCCAGCTGTGTGCGCTTAATAAAAGCAAGCTTGCGCCTGCTCCCAAGCAACGCGCTAACAATGACGATGCGGCCGCTGGTAATAGTGGCGGCAGCGGCAAAAAGTCGAAGAAGAAAAAGAAAAATGATTGCTCTGGCATTACGCTTGAAATGCTTGACGAGCTTAAAGACAAGCTTCTTTATCCCCACCAAAAACATTGGTTTGAAAACCAAGATCACCGCGCCCGCTTTATTTTAAAGCCCCGCCAAATTGGGGCTACTTTTTACTTTGCGTTTGAAGCCTTTTACGATGCGGTTATTAATGGCCGCAATAAAATATTTATATCGGCGAGCCGCGACCAGGCGGAAGTATTTAAAGCCAACATTGTGGCGCTGGTGCGTGAGCACTTTAATGTTGAGCTAACCGGTTCACCAATGGTGCTTAATTTGGCTGGCGGCAAAACAGTTAAGCTTATTTTTAAAAGCACTAATGCACGTACTGCACAATCGGAAAGCGGCGACTTATATATAGATGAAGTTTTTTGGATCCCTAAATATAAGAGCTTGCGCGGCTTGGCGCAGGCTATGGCAACGCATAAGCATTTGCGCATTACTTATTTTAGTACGCCGAGTGTTACGAGCCATGAAGCGTATGACCACTGGAACGGTAAGTGGTATCGCAAAACTAAGGCGTGTAACGACCCTGAATTTGCGATTGATGTTAGCCATAAAAGTTTAAAAAATGGCAGGCTTTGCGAGGATGGCATTTGGCGACAAATGCTTACTGTGTACGATGTGGTTACCAGTGGGTTTGACCGCATTGATATTGGCGTGCTTGAAAACGAGTACAGTGTAGATGAGTTTAATAACTTGTTTATGTGCAAGTTTATTGATGATGCGCACAGTGCGTTTAACCTTAAGCAGCTTATGAACTGCGTTGGCGACTCTACCAAGTGGCCTGACTTTGATTTAGATTACGAACGCCCTTACGGGTTAAAGCCGGTGGTTATTGGTTTTGACCCTGCGCGGTTTGGCGATAAAGCCAGCGTTGCTATTTTAAGTGCGCCAATGAAGCCAGGTGAAAAGTTTTTGCTGCTTGAAGCAATTGATTTAAGCGGTAATGATTTTGAAGCTATGGCCAGCGAAATAAAACTACTTACCGAAAAATACAACGTTGTGCACATTGGCGTTGATACCACCGGTATTGGTTACGGTGTGTGGGAGCTTATTACTAAATTTTACCCTAATGCCGAGCCAATACATTACAACCCCATTATTAAAAACCGCATGGTTATTAAAGCAATTAACGTTATTCAAAACCGACGCCTTGAGTTTGACCAGGACGCGGTAAACATTGCTAGTTCGTTTATTAATATTCGCCGCAAAGTTGTTGGCGATCAAATTACATATGCCACTAACCGCACAGCTACTACGGGCCATGCAGATATTGCGTGGGCAATTATGCACGCCTTGTTATTTGAACCACTGGACGGTAATGCCCACAGCCGCCAAACATCTGTAGGAATTGCAGCTTAATGAAACCACGATTACAAGTAAGCAACGGCCAAGCGCCTAATTACAACCAACGAACTGCGGTAACTGATGCGTTTAGCTTTGGCGACCCTGAGCCATGTTTAGACAACCGGCTAACTGATTATGTTGGTGTTTTTAGTGATAGCAATGGTATTTATGCGCCGCCCATTAGTTTGCAGGGCTTAATTAAACTGCTGCGCGTTAATGCCCAGCACGGGCCCATTTTGTATTTTAAGCGCAACATGATTTTAAAATGGTATAAGCCTAACCCGCTTTTAAGCCATCAAGCATTAAGTAAGTTTGGCTTTGATTTGTTGTGGAGCGGCAACGCTTATTTGCAAATTATTAGAAATTCGTTTGGGCAAATTATTAAACTGCGGCACCTGCCCGCACTGACTATGCGCTATACAAGTACGCGCGGTGTGTATGCGCAATTAAGTAACCGCAGTCATGAGCCTATTTATTTTAATGCGGGCGAAATTATACATGTAAAAGAGTACGACCCGGGGCAAGGCATTTACGGCATACCGCAATATTATGGCGGTATTCAGTCGGCATTATTAAATGAAGATGCGACTTTGTTTCGCCGCCGGTATTACAAAAACGGTGCGCACATGGGTTTTATATTTTCAATGGCTGATCCTAATTTAAGCGTTGAAGATGAAACGGCATTAAAAGATGCAATACGCGATAGCAAAGGCGTGGGTAACTTTAGAAGTTTGTTTTTTAATTTTCGTAGCAATAAGGCCGATGCTGAAAAAGCGATAAACATTACACCGGTTGGCGATATATCAACTAAAGATGAGTTTGAGCGGATTAAAAAAATTACGCTTAACGATATGCTAAGTATGCACCGCGCGCAAGAAGCGCTAAGCGGCCAGTCGTCTGGTGATAGTGCTGGCTTTGGTGATTTAGATAAAATTACCCGCGCCTATTACAACAATGAAGTGGTGCCACTGCAGCAAGATGTATTAGGTATAAATAATTATTTACCTGCCGTGCAGCATATTGAATTTAAAGAGCCTGAATATTCAGACCTTAACCCAACACCCAAGGAAGACGCATGAGCTGGATAGATATAGTTGAATTTATTAAACAGTGGGGGCAGTTGCTTATGTTGAGCTTTTTAGCGGCAGCTATACAAATGTATTTAAGCCGTAAAGTGTTTACGTTTTTTCATTATTTTATGAGTGTGTTAATTGCTGTTTTTGCCGCGTACTTGGCGGCTATGTTTTGCGAGTGGCGGCAATTTGATGAAAGCTTAAAAACGGGTGTTATTGGTGTAACTGCGTATGCGGCCCCGCACATTTTGGAGGGGATCAATAAATTTATTGAAACGTTTAGCAAAGACCCTAAGGGCTTTATTAAATTAATTAGAGGTGGCAAATAATGGGATGGCTTAAAACACTGGTTTCATTCATCACTGACCCAATAGCCGACTTAACCGGCGGCTATGTTGAGCGTAAACGCATAGCGGCCGAAATGGCTGCCGATGTTGCACGCGCTGAAAACAACTTTAAAATTGCCCAGTTTGAAGCTAAAGCAAAGCGCTGTATGCAGGCCGAGCAAAACGATGCCGATTATGACTTTCTTGTTTTAAAGAACCGCGACAAAACCATCATGGATGAAGTGATCATTCTATTCTTTTTGGGCTTGTTTGTTTGCCACTTTATACCGGCAATGCAGCCGTACATGCATAAGGGCTGGCAAGCAATGGGCTATGAAGGTGCGCCCTGGTACTTTGAATTTGTAATTGTAGGTATTGCCGTTTCAACCCTTGGGTTAATGCGATTGTTTAGGGCGTTTTGGGGAAGTCGTGAGAAAAAGAAAAGCGCTAGTTAGGAGCTAGCGCTTTGTTAATTTATACATTTCGGCTTAACTATTACCATGGTTATAATTTTTAATGTCAAAATTAGTACAATTTTTTTCGCTTGAATAGGCTTTATCTGAGTAACCATCAGCAAATTTATATTCCCAATTTTTCTTATAGGCATTAAATGAATAATCAAAATCACGCCAACCACAAAAACTAAGTTTCCCATCATTATACAAAGAACTATATTTGAAAAACTGAGTATGACTATGATCAGTTTTATATTCAAGTTTACAAACAATAATTAACCTTTCAAAGGTAGAATCATCAATAACATCATAAATATTTTTTTCATTATCACAATAACTGTAGTCCCGACTTTCTCCCCCATTCTTATATTTTATTTTCTGAAAAAGAGCACTTCGATCATTTATTAACAGATTAAAGTCTAAAGGGTTTTTAATTATTTTTTTTGGTTCTTCTATAAATATACCTGCAACCATACCGACCAAAAGAAATACAACAATCAATTTTTTCATACTTTGTCACTAAAATTCTCAACTTCTTGCTCAATAAATTTCAGATAAACTATCCTTGAAAAATCTTTTGGATTGAGTTCTGAGTGTGGAGACAATTTTGATTTTAAAGATTTTGGTTTCGTCTCTGCTTTATCTATAAGTGCCTTTCCTTTGTATATCCCTTTATAAAATATATCAATAGCCTTTTTCTCACTCGCTAAATTTCGCCCTACTTTTCTTATAAGCGAGCCGCTACCAACAAGTAAAACATTAGGCTCAATAAAACTTTCCTTTTATTTCGTCAAGTAAGTAATGATTTTCAATAGTAAACATAACTTATCAACCTTATTTATCCCTAAGCTGAATAATAAGTAACCTTATTTTAATATTAGGAAAATTACCACCTATTTGATCTTTATGCTGTCACTTTATGTCAAACATTGTCACATTTTTGCCATTGCGATCCTTTTAAACTTCCATTTAGATCCTTTGGTTATAAGGGCTAGCTAAAAATGGTTTGTCACTGGGGTTGTCAATTGAATGCATTTTTTGCACGAAAGCGGAAGGCGAGGAGGAGTGAATTTTTCGCCCTTTTGGTTCTCAGCTAATAGTTAAATGGTTATTTGGCATACACGCGGCCACTGTATATAATGACAGTGTATTTTATTAACGATTGGTGGTTATTATGGCGCGGGTTACTTGTCCAAATTGCGAAGCTAAAGCAACAATTACATCACGCGAAAAACAAAGCGCCCATGTTGTTAATTTATATTGCTCGTGTACTAACACTAAAGAGTGCGGGGCTACGTTCCGTATTACCCAATCGTTTGATCACTTCTTAAACCCGCCTTGTAAAACCACCGCGCAATTAGCTGCATCGCTTATTAAAAACCTACCGCGTGAAGAACAGTTAGAGTTAATTGGTTTATAAAAATGTAAAAATCGAGACATTTTGTCGTCTTCTCCACATTTACATTTTCCAAAAGAAAATTATTCACAATGTTAAAGCCTAAAAATTTTTGCTCTCTCAATAATCGATTTTATAATAGGGTCTGGATACGTGGTTTTATTCCCATGTGGTGTGATACATAGGTAAACTTTTTCTCCATTAGTATTAGTTTCACTAATCAACCAAGGGCCTGTTATCTTACCTCTTGCACCTGGATCTTTTTCTCTAACAATTTGTTCAATCTCATAAGTTGAATCCCGAGCTACGTTATTGCTTTCTATAACTGTAGCGACCAGCTTTTGCACTGGGTCTTGAGTTTTTTCGATTCTGGCCTGAGCATCTTCGATTTTTTGCTCTTTTAAAGTATGGAACTCTCTACTTTTATACATTGAATTTCGAGCATAGGTAGAAGAAAAAGGAAATAGCTCTATGTGGTCATAATTAAACCCTTTTAGTATGTCACCACTAAAAGGTGTGTCATTGTGTTTAGAAATTGGATTCCCTATAATTTTCTCTAATACTGAACCGATATTAAGTTGTATAAATGGCTTTTCATTTTTTATACCATAATTTAAACATAACAGATTTAACAGATGAACTTGACAGCACAAGTAGTCACTTAACTGGCTACATTCTCGTCTAAGGTGAATAACAGAGGTATCTTCTAATGTTCCCTTTGTCCAATCATCATCAAAGAGAGGCAATTCCCCTGGTGTATGTGATAGTCCTTTTAGAATTTCATCTGTGAATGGTAGATTTATGTCATGTGCCAAAATCTTCTCGATTAAGATCTCTTGCTTTATTTCAGAATTCGTCATTACGTTTAACGTCCTTATTTAATAGTATATTAACTTTTTATAGAGTTATTTTAACCATCTTTGCAATTTGGGTAGTGAATATAACCGCAAGCTTATATGAAATATTATATTTGGAGTATTTCTTTTCTTCGCTTTGCAAAGCTAAAATCGAATGAGCTTTAATTTCTGTTTAAAATAGCGCAACTTAGTGCTTAGTCATCTAACTATCTCAAATCCCAAGCCTGAATTAAAGTTTTACTTTACCCGCCAAGTAAGTAATTCACAGGTACAGTTAGGCCATTAAACCCAGTGACCACCAATCGTTACTGCTGATTGCTGATGCGCTGCCTTGTTTTACTAGAGTAACTAGGTCCCAATCACCAATTGTCACTAGGCCGTTTTCGTTTGTAGTTGTATTAAGCGCTTGGCGCCCATCTAACTCTGCATATTGATAAGCAAGGTCTACAAGTTCGCGGGCTTGTTGCCAGTGATCCTCTGTTACGTGCCAGCTACCCGATTTTTGGGCAAATGTTTTTGCTCGGTATTCAATATCGAGTTGCTTGTTTTGCTTTAATTGGGCGTTTTCGTCTAATACATGTAACTGGCCATCTTTGACTTGGTAAATATGGCCGTTTCTCGCGATCCTTTTCCCTGCGATTAGATCCCTTTTAACCTCTTCAATGTCTTTTTTGTCACACCCCACCATATCAAGTATTAACTCCGCGCTAGAGCCCACGGCTATAGGCGTACAGTTATTACCACTAGACCAAGATAGGTCGGCTGCGCCGACGTTGGTGTTATCCTTAGCTGCGAGTTTTTCTGCTGTACCTTTGAGTTGTCTGGTCCATTCGATAAGGCGGGTTTTTAAGCTGGTTGCATCCGTTACGTTATGCACGTTGTTAAACAAACGTGTAAGCACGGCTTTGTAATCAACGTTGGTTACAACACCTTTAATGCGGCGTACTACTTCGCCGTAGTCGTTGCCCATTGGGGTAGCTTCATACATTGATTTAAAATTAGCGGCGCGGCCAATACACATACCGCCCTGTAGTTTTACGTAGTCTTTCCAGTTAGCGTTATCTGCGGCGTAACGAATAGGCTCTATAATTTCGTCTTTCACAACGGTACGCATACGGCGCAACTCGCGGTAAACCGTAACGCTTGGCGACCCTTGAAATTGAAACTGGCGAATATTCCATGTGCTAGCCCAGGCTAAAACAGGGTTAGCTTGTTCTTGCAGGTTTTCGCCTGTGTCAGCGTCAATATGGTCGCTAAGCATGTAGCCATCAATGTTTTTACTGATGTATTTAGCAATATAGCTGGCTGCACTGCCCTTGCTTTTATCTAGCTTTACAGCGTCAAAGCGTGGGCTAAATGTGCGGTAAAATTTGGTAGGCGCTTTGTGGTTTTTAGCCTTAAATTTTTTAGGCTCTCTGTTCTCGGCTTTGGCTTTTTCGGCTTCTTCTTTATTGCGCTGTATAGCTACTTCGTTAGCCTTCTTTTTAGCAAAGCCCCAATCGCTACGCTTTTGTTTATACAGCTTGAATAAATGGGTTTTCTCGGTGTGCGCACGATACTTAACACACGCCTCAACCGTTTTTATGTGTGTGCCGTGAGTGTTTATATCTACAAATTTGTTGAATACTTTTGCTCGAGTAAGCTCAGGGCCATAACGATCGTAAAGCTCGTTTTTGTCTTCTTGAATAAAGTACCAACGCAAAATAGCGTTGATTTCTTGAAGCTTATTTTTTGGCATGAATAACATCATGTGCCAATGCGGGCAACCGTCAGCATGGGGTTCTACTACACGTACACCAAAATATTTAAGGTCGCGGCGGTTTAATTTGGAGCGTGCACGTGCCCACGTAGTAGTTAAATAATTTTGGGCATCTTTAGGTGTTGAACCATCCCATGTGTTTGCATTGGCATGAAAACGCGCAGGGCAAGTAATAGTATAAAACATAGCAACATAGCCCATTTCATCGGCCAGTTCTTCGGTTTCACGAATGCGGAGCATTAACTCATTACGGCGGTTAGCAGGGTTTGCCATGCCGCTTTTTACGGCTTCAATTAGGTCAATTACATCGCCGTCACTGCTTTGCAATTCCATCATTTCTAAAAACTGGCGGCCACTTGCTTGGGCAAAGCTAAATTCACGTTGTGCTTGTTTTGATGAATACGGGCTAATACCACGACGTTTAGGCTTTTTGCTTTTTTTGTCGTAGTATAAATCACGCCCTACTTGGCCCGTGGCAATTTCTAGCAACTCTAAAAACTGTTTTCGCAGAGTTTTTAACTGGCGAGCCCACCACTTATCGCACTGCATTTTAAGCAACGCAATTTCAAAGCATTCTTGCGGTAAGTCGTCTTCACGCATGCTATAAAATGGTACGTTCACACCAAACGACTTTGCATGATCGCTTACGGCTTCATATGTCACACGTACTAATTTTTCATAACTTAAACGTTGGTGTTCTTCGCTTACATCAAGGGTAATTTTCACGCACTCCATAGCGAGTGTGCCTGCGTGTTTTTTGGTTTTTTCAATACTGCTTAAAATATGCCATGGCAATGGCATATTTTGAGTAATACTAAACAGCACACCAAAGCGCGGTTTTAACCTGGCAATAGTGCGGCGCAGCCATGTATTTGCACGGTATTGGCTACCCGCCTTTTTTTGGTTGTAGCGGTCTATGTACTTACGGGCCATACGACTTTGCAAAGGCACTGGCACACTCTGTAAACCACGCGCTAAAAAGTTACGGTCATCAATATCGCTTATAGACGAAATTAAACCCTTAGCTATACCAGATAGTCTAAGGGTTTCAAGGTCGATTGGTTTAGGATTAGCCACGGCGTTACAGCTCTATTTCCATTGGTTCGCCACCAATTTGTACAGCATTTAATGCAATGCTCATTTGGCTATAAACTTGTTCAAAGTTAACATCGTCGTCAGCAATCAGTTTTACTATGGGTAGTAAATCAGTCAACGTGTCTTCGCACTGCATTAACATGTGCACAGTGCTGCGTTTGTTTAAAAGTCGAATAGTAAAATTGGCTTGCTCAATAGCGTGTAAAACTATATTGAGTATTAACTGTTTTTTAGATAGATCTTGGTCTTTGATAGTGGTCATTTTTAATATTCCTTTGGTGTTGTTTTTGGGCGTTAAATTACGAAAAGTTCAGGGGCTAGCTCGTAGCCTTTGCAAAATACAAAGTGGGCGTATTCGGTTGAATCGGTTTTACTTGGTTTTAGCGGGTCAAAGCCTGGGCGTTTGCTATGCACGTAAACCGCCGCTAATGGCAGCTTTTGCCACATGGGTTTGCGCTTTTGGCTACCTAGCCAATTAAGGCGTTGCAGCATGATCACTAAACCGCCACTACCAATCATTTCAAGTGCATGCTCTGTAAACTCTTGCGCTACGTTAAAAGGTGGATTAGTGATAATAATTTGATAAGCAGGCGTATAAGTCGGGTCAATACTTAAAAAGTCACGGCCTTTAAATTTCGCGCGTGAGTCTTCGCGAATATCCCAGCTGTCCACAGTAAAGCTGTGCTTTTCTAGTACAGTTGGATAACTCATTGCGTACTTGTTACAGCCGCCTGCGCTTGGGTCTAATACAATAGGACCATCTTCTGGATCAAAAATAAAACGGCAGTTTTCACTAAAGGCTGCTAAAAAGTCTTCAATAAGCCAATGTGGTGTTACGTAGTAATCATCTGCATTGCGCTGGGTTCCACGATTAGTTGAGCTCATGATCAATCCTTAATGTGCTTGTGCATCAGTTTTGACTGTTCAACTAAATGCGGAACAACATCAAACTTAGGCGGGGTTCTTTCGAAGTTTTCGCGACCAAGTACGTTTGCTTCAGTAAAAGCGGCAACAATATCTTGTAACGCTAAAATGCCTTTGCGCACTGCTTCACGCTCTTGAAAATTAAACTGATAAAAGCTCATTTCTATATGGCGCTGTTTAAGCCCCGCAGCAATGCACACTAATTTTCGTTGCTGCTCAGTTAAAACGGCATTAAACACATAACCTGGTGTGCGCGTTCTATCGCTCATTAATGCTTTTATTTCAGCTAAGCCTTTAGGTATGTGACGCCCTTCTACTGCTTTTAATGGCGCTGGTTGTGCGTTATTGGTTTGTTTAACTAATGCATTTGCCATGGTTTGCTCCTAGTTATTTACGCTTTTTTGGTGCTGTGTTCTAAACGCTATTAGCTCGTTTATGCGGTAATAATTACTTTTGCCAAACTGCACAGGCTTTGGAAAGTTGTCTAGTTTATTAAGTTTCCAAAACTTAGCGTGGGCACAACCCATCACTTCCATCGCCTCGCGGGTGTTTACTAAGCGGTCTTTTTGCTCTTCTAGCTCAGTGCGCAATTGAATGTTTTCTTGCAGTAATGCAAACAACACCGCTTTTGCGTCTGGGTGAATATCTAATAAAATAATTTGTTGTTCAGTGCTCATGCTGCACACTCCTGTACCTGTTTATTTAAAATCCCTCTTTGTTCTGGTAAGTTGTAAGTGCGAAAAACCACCAACCAAAACAAAGAGGAAAAACCTATGCCAAACCCAATCTTGAGCGACTCCATAAAAGCGCTTTCAAGCAGTCTTACGCCTGCAAATGGCATCACCCATCCAGTTGACGATTCAAAAGCAAAATGCTTATTTAAAGCACTCCACAAAAAAGGCATTACCTTAAGTGAAGATGAAGTACTCGCGCTGGCTATTGAAAACAACTGGCCTGAAAAACACGCCAAAAAACTGGCCGACATAGCACAACGCATTAACGATGGTCGCCCTGTAAAAATTGTTCGCTCAACAAGCTGGGGTGAAACCACCGCTGATAAAATCATTCAATCTCACCGGGGTTAAAATCTTCTAACCATTTATCTACCAGTGTAAAAAGCTGGTTTTTAAACTTATCTACTCCACCATGCGCAGCGGCAAAGTAATCATGGCTTAACGCACGTTTATAATCTGATGCTGCCATTGCCACTTTTTCTGACATAGTAAAACGCTCATCATCCATTAACGCTTCTGTCCGCTCGCTAATATCCATTACATCAATTGGGTCTACTTCAATTTCAGTGCTCATGCTGCATTTTCCTTTTTGCTTTTTTGATGATCGGCCAGTAAATCGTTTACCGATACTTCACCGTTAGTAAGTTCTGAAATACGCGGAATGTATTTCGCTGGGGCTTGGCCGTACTTATTCATCCAATCCCACACAGAAGCTTGTTTTACACCTAAGGCGTTGCCTAATTTGGTCTGCCCACCATAGATTTTTACAGCTTTAGCGATGTTATTCATAATTCAACGCCTTAATTACAGTTTGTAGCTGTATTAAATACAGTTGCAGCGTGGTTGTCAATACCCGTTTTAGCTGTAAAATAGCTATAAACTGTAATTTGACTGTATTTATTTAACTTAATTAACTGTTTTTGATAAGAAGGGAGTACTTATGAGCATTGGGAAAAGAGTAAAAGAAAGAAGAAAAGAACTTGATTTAACTCAAGTTAAGCTTTCAGAAATGATTGGAATAGCTCAGCAATCACTCCAAAGGATTGAAGATGGAACAACTAAAACTACTAAAAAAATAAATGAACTAGCAAAGGCGTTACAGTGCACTCCTGAATTTTTGCAATTTGGTGTAATTGAAAACATAAATAGTAACGTTTCGCCAGGACCAACAATCAAAGCCACCGCCCCACTTATCAGCTGGGTGCAAGCCGGTGCTTGGTCAGAAATAAGTGAGATTAAAGCGTATGACGCAGAACGCTTTATGTGCCCGGTTAATTGCAGTGATCTAACCTTTGTTTTAAAGGTGCAAGGTATTAGCATGGAGCCAAAGTTTGATGAGGGTGATTTAATTTTTGTAGACCCTGAAGCAGAATGCATCCACGGCTCATACGTAGTAGCCCGCCTAGACGACGACAACCAAGCCACTTTTAAGCAGCTAATAATCGAAGGTGGCCATAAATTTCTAAAAGCCGCAAACCCCAACTGGCCTGAACAACTAATCCCAATAAACGGTAATTGTACGTTGGTTGGTAAAGTAATATTTACGGGTAAGTCACTTTAAAAAGTTAAGGGAATAATATGAATATTGAAGACATGGAATTAAACGAGTTTCTATCAAGAAACAACATCTCTGAAGAAGAATTCACTGAATGCGCACTTGACTGGGAGCTAATACAATCAATTGGCGCTGATCATCAATCTAAAATCGATGACCTTGAAGATTTAGCTGAATCATACGCAAAAACAATCCAACGTTTTACTAAAGTTCATTCTGTGCGCTGGAGAATTAAAGATCCCGAACATTTGATGGAAAAAATTGTACGGAAAACCACCAAAGGCTCAGGCTCTTATAATAAAAAATATATAAACATATCTGTAAGTAACTACTCTACAAAAATTACGGACTTAATTGGTATACGTGCCCTACACTTGTTTAAACAAGATTGCGTTGAAATAATCAATTCACTTGAAAAACGGTGGAAAAAATCTGAAAAAATAACTGCATATATCCGCGAAGGCGATAATAAAGAAGATTACAAAGACCGAGCTGCTTGGGTAGTCAAAGAACATAAGGCTGGCTATCGCTCAATACACTTCGTTTTTTCTACATCACCTCATAAATCAAAAGTATTTACTGAAGTACAAGTACGAACTATTTTTGAGGAGGGTTGGAGTGAAATTGACCACAAAATCAGATATCCAAATTTTTCTGATAATGAAGACATCGGCGCATTTTTAGATATTTTTAATCGTTTAGCTGGCAGTGCTGATGAGATGGGCTCATTTGTTAAATCTTTAAGTACAATGATTGAAAATAAAGAGGCTGAATTAAAGAATCTTGAAGTAGAAAATGCTGAGTACGAAAAGAAAATACAAAGTTTACTAGAAAAACTAAAACAGAAATCTGAATCAGTTGAGGTAAACGAACTCGTAGAAAGTTTAGAATCTGAAATGCACAGACATCTTTCTTATTCTCTTGGTAAAGTTGGAGCTATGATGTATTTGCAACAAGATGGTAATTTATACCCGAGCGAATTGGTAGATTATAATAACTGTATAAGCACTAGTATAACAAACCCACTTATTAAAAAACCCAAAACTTGATTTGAGGTTGGCTTTATAAGTGAATATAGTTATTAATATAATGATAGTAAGTGGGAAAATATATTCCCACTTCTTTATTAATTGTTGGATAGTAAAATGCTGAAGCTAAGAACTTTTCCATTAGAATCTACAAAACTAACATAACAATAGAGGATAAAATCAGGCTAAATAAGCTTTAAAAAAGGCTCTCCTTTTACAATCACTTTTGTTCTATCTAATTTGTTAAGTTCATTGGTATTTGTGTTTAATAAAGTAGCTTCAACCTCAAACACGGCTCTTTGACCTTCTTCATCAACACTCAACACTTTAACTTTAGCGAATGTTTCTACCTGTTCAGATCGAACAAGCGCTTCACCTCCTACGTCACCAAATACTGAAAAGTTGGTATTGTTTTTTGATTTTGATACAAGCTCAACGCCCTGCTTTATATCTTTCTTTTTGATTACAAACGCATGAAAGTCGTTGTCGTTTTTACCAAACGAAACAACAACAGACTCGCCTGAATCAGATAATAAATTAAACGAATCAACGCTTATATAGAGTATTTTTTGCTGAAAATCATAAATATAAGAATAAATTGTCAATGCTATAAATAGTATAGAGATAATTATTTTCATGGGAATATGCCCTACTTAGCATGATAGTTAGATATACAAACGCCAAAAACTAATTCTAAATATTATAATAAGTAATGAACTAATGTGAGAGCGTGTAAACTGCCCATGCAACTAAGGAGTAAATCCTACCATTTTTGAGAGTTTGTCTGTTTATCTATAATTGTCCAATTTACTAATCGTATTTTTTTAGATAAAAAATGCTTATACATTTTACGTGGTACATCTAAATCATTTAACTTTCGCTTAAAATAGCTATTCATAGCAAAGTGCATAATAATTTCCTGTTCATCTTTTTTGAGTGTATCCCACCAATTAATTTGAAAAATAAAATTAGAAAATAACATACACATCGCTAGTAATTTATTGATCTCAAAATGACTTTCGCAGAATGATGAAACTACTTGCTTTATTAATTCATCCTCTTCATTCCACTGCAAAATTACATAACCACCTTTTATATCAGAAGAAATCGTCACACACCAAAATTGAGAGACTTTAGGGATATCATTAATTGTCAGGATATCTCCGTTAAAATTAAAAGTAGGAACAAATTTTGCTGAACACATAATATTTGGAACTTCTTTTAATCTAAGAAATATATAACTTTGCATTTTAGAAATTGAAGATTCTGTAGTGCTTACTAATGCTTTTTTCTCCTTAATAATACGTTGACGACTTCTATCTCGGCATTTTCGTTCATCAGCTAAGTCCAATAGCTGAGTTTTAATATTAAGCTCATTAAGATATTTGTAACATAATAAATTATCAATCGCTTTACTCAGTCCTTCATGGTTACAATATAATCGAGCCATAGCTCTCAAATGTAGAGCGTGTAACTGTTTTGGAGTTGGTTTGATCTCTTCTTTCTCAATACAACCGAATAGCTCTGCATCATGGATGTTGCAAAACCCCTTAAATGTAGATGCTTTTGAAGCACTTATCTTTTTTGGTAAGTAAACAGCATCGCTATATATTCTATTAAATTCATTAAAACTTGGAGAGAAAAAGGAATAAACATGATTAGTTTTATCGGCTATTTTTAAAATAGCGGCTTTTTGTATCAAATGAGAATTTATGGGTTTTGAAGTGCAACCTACATCAGAAAATAAGCACCGCCTATTCATTTCGAACAGTTTCTTATTTTTCTTAGCGAGGATTTCATAGTTTGCGTTCATTTGAGCTTTATTTTGATTAGACTTTGGCATATGAGATATCCCTATGGTGCATTTGTAATATTTAACAATTAAAAGTGCTAAGCTAATTACCTTTTTTATTTTCCATTGAAGACAAAGGCAGTCTAGGTTTGTGTAAGTTACTGGATTTCGGTTTTTATTTTAAGGGTATAAAGCCTTAGATAACCATAAGTATTATGCCTAATACCTACAACAATTCCTTCTAGCTCATTTAGAAAAACCTTATGGCAGTGGCTTCATCTTTAGTCATATATTTTATTGCGTATTTGTAAGTAGTTTATCTAGTGTAATTTTAGAAACAAAATACAATTAAGAAAGTTTAGTAACTGTATTTTATTAGCAATAGATAGGCAACGAAGTAACAAAAAACCCGCTATTAGCGGGCTTGTTTATTAAACTCTGTTGATTGCTCTATCAGCTCATCAATGCTACTGGGTATTGCCCCTTTTGATAGCATTCTTTTAAAAACTTCATAGACGTCGGTTTTACTACCATCTTTACGAAGCGTTGACTGGTCATTAAACCAAGCAAGAACTATAGCTTTATTTGTACTCGAAAACTTAAAAAACAAACGATATCGATTAGGCATGCCCTTTTTGGCTCTTCGCCAATCACGGTTACTTTTACCTAATGTATTGCCCAGAATAAAAGCTGGTGCTTGAGGATCTATAAATATGCGATTTTCTATGCAATCTGTAACACATTCAAATAATTTGTAGATTGCAGATTCGTAAAAGTGTTCTGGGTCTTTTTTGGCTTCGCGTTCGACCTGATCCAATACTTCCGTGTATCTATTCTCAAATACAGTATGCCAATACTTTTCCCAGTACATTTACATCTCTATTAATTCGTTATTTTGACGTGCAACAAGTGCTTTGTGCTTGATTGCTGCGATACGATCAAATACAGAGTCAGGAATTTTTTTTACATTTCCTGCTTTAATGTCAGCATCAAGTAAATTTAAGAACTGCTCTGTTGCTGCATTCTCTTTTTTCACTTCGCTTAATTGGATAACTTTATTTTTCATTACAGCTCCATTCTTAGCTATAAATAAAAGCCATTTTAGTTTAATAAAAAGCCTATTAATTACATTGTTGGGAGCCCATTAACTGTACCCACAACCAAATTTCTGGGTGTCATTAACTGTACCCACAACCAAATAGTAGCATATTGGCTCACAAAACAGCAAGAGACACTAGGAGACTACAAGAGACAACGGTGATAACTGTAGATAACAAATAGGCCAGTACGTGATGCCATTTAATGTTTGATAGCCTTTGTATCAACACAGGTTATTTTATTCTTCTTTATATAAATTTAAATCAATAGCTGATGTACTGGTCTCGAATGAAAACTCTTCGTTATATAACGATTTATATTCAATTTTGACCCTGCAATTAGTAACAATTAGATTAATTATCTTTTTAAACCTATCTGTTGGTATATCGCTTATTCCGTCAGAAACTACTGTTAAATCTATCAATTTAAATATTTCGTCATTTGACATGCCGAAATCACTGCCAAGGTTAATTATTTTAAGATGATCTTTATGTTTAATATATGGGTTTACTTTATTTCTTAGCTCTTCGTCAGTTACTTCTTGACCTGCCCAGTAGTATTTAAAAGACTCAATTTTAGCCACGCCATGACCTTTATTACGGATTGAATATGTAAAGCATTTATCACCTTCATCCATAAAATCATAAATTAATGGTTGAACTGATAGCTTGTTATGTTTTCTGCTAATCCAAGCTTGGTGTACCGCAACAAAAAATGCTAAACACGCGATTAACGTACTCCAATCAAAAACAAATTTAATGATTTCTTTGCTTTCTTCCATTTTAATTTTGCCCTTTTTTGTTAAGTGATTCTAAGATAGCATCATCAATAAGCTGACAATATAACTCATACCCTTCTGTCTGTTCTTTAATCCAATCATGTTTGTTGTATACAGCCATTACTCCCCGCATTGTGTGACCTAACATTTTTTCGGTTACATGCGGTGCTACGCTATTTTCACTCAGTAGTGTTGATAGAGAACGGCGGGCATCGTGTGGTAGGAATTTGGGTATTTTGTATTTTTCAAATAGGTGATCCCACATTCGACAACAATAACGGTTAATGCTGTGGGTAGTCATAGCTTTGTGTGGATTGCTACCTGGTATTAAATAGCCGTTGCGGCCGTATACCATTGCAAGCGTATTTAAAATGTTTTTCATCTTGGTTGATATTGGCCGGCGGATTGCTTTATTTGTTTTTGAGTTTTCGGGCGGTACCGTCCAAATATTGTTGTCAAAGTCGAAATGTTCCCACTTGGCTAAACGAACCTCTGATTGCCTTGCTCCTGTGATATAAATTAACTGCAAACATGCTTTTGTTGCTGGGGTGGCTTTTGAGCTTTCGATTTCTATCCATAACTTTGCAATTTCATCAAAGCGCATTACTCGCTGGCCTACCGATGCTTGTTCGCCTACATCATTTATATTTAAAGTTAGCACTGGGTTAAATGGTTTTACTTCACCGCGTTTTTCGGCCCAGCCAATAATCGATTTTATGCGCACTAATATAGTGCCGGCTGTTTTAGCGCTACCTAATTTTTTTACGTCATCAAAGTAGGTTATCCAATCTTTAATGGTCATTAAATCAATTGGCATGTTTTTATCATTAAGGATTGGCACAATCCATTTGCTAACTTGGTTTGTGTATAAAGTTTGAGTTTTTTCTTTTAGGTCAGGTACTTTTTTATCTAGCCACGTTGCAGCAACTTCTGCCATTGTAGGCAAACCCTTAGCATTATTACGCATAAGTTTAAGCTCTAGCCGTGGGTCTTTATCTTGGCTTAACCAATTTTGAAACAGCGGTATGTAGTCTTGTGCTTCTTTGATGCTTAGCCCTGGATAACGCCCTAGCGTAATAATTACCTGCTTAGCATCAACACGACAACGGTATTGCCAAGTAATTGTGCCCTTAGCAGATACCCTTACACTTAAACTATCTCTATGCGATAATACGCACGGTGTTTGATTTTTACCTAGCAGCTTTCTTAATTTGGTGTCACTGATCGCCATTTAATTTTTTATACACAGTTAGCAAAAAATTTATACACGATACTATACACACAATGCGCGGATTACAATATAGCCAAAGATACAACAACAAATAAAAGCGCAGTTAAAACCCGCATAAATAAAGGGATAAGATACAGAATGAGCGAACCAACATATTACGAAAACCAAGCAACAATCTATTGGCACGACTACGAAACGTGGGGGGCAAGCCCACAAAAGGATAAGCCGAGCCAATTTGCAGGTGTTCGTACCGATCTTGATTTAAATATTATTGGCGAGCCGCTTATTGAATATTGTAAGCCGCAAGCGGATTACTTGCCTCACCCTGAGGCGTGTTTAATTACGGGTATTACGCCACAAGTGGCGATGAAAAAAGGCTTGGTTGAAGCTGAGTTTATAGCAAAAATTCATGCCGAATTTAGTGTGCCAAACACCTGTGTTGCTGGTTATAACAGTATTCGGTTTGATGACGAAGTAAGCCGCTATAGCTTTTACCGTAACTTTTACGACCCGTACGAGCGCGAATATAAAAACAATAACAGCCGCTGGGATATTATTGATTTAGTACGTGCTTGTTACGCACTGCGCCCTGAAGGCATTGAATGGCCGTTAAAAGAAGACGGCAGCCCAAGCTTTAAGTTAGAACATTTAACTGTAGCCAATGGTATTGAACACGCCGCAGCGCACGATGCGCTAAGTGATGTAACCGCCACTATTGCACTGGCTAAACTAATAAAAGAAAAACAGCCAAAGCTTTATAACTTCTTTTTTGGTTTGCGTAGTAAAAAAGCGCTTGCTGAGTTGGTTGATGTTTTTAACATGACGCCGCTGGTGCATACCACGTCGCGCATACCTGCAACGCAAGGCTGTACAAGCTGGGTTGCACCAATGAGCTTTCATCCGGTAAATAAAAACGCGGTTATTTGTTTTGATTTAACTCAAAGCCCGCAAGTACTTATTGATTTAAATGTTGAAGAATTACGCAAACGTTTATACACCAAACGCTTAGATTTAGCAGAGGGCGATTTACCTGTTGGCTTAAAACTGGTGCATTTAAACAAGTGCCCTATTTTAGCGCCTGCTAAAACGTTATTGCCTGAAAACGCCGCCCGTTTAGGAATTGACCGTGAGCAGTGCTTAGCTAACTTAGCTATTTTAAAAGCCAATACCGAGCTTCGCGATAAAGTAACGGAAGTGTTTAACGAGCAAGGCGATTACAGCGCCACGACTAACGTTGACTACTTACTTTACGATGGGTTTACAAGCCATGCCGACAAAGCTAAATTTGCGATTATTCGTGATGCAAAACCAGATGAATTAGCTGGGTTGAAGTTAGACTTTGAAGATAAAAAGTTTAATACATTGTTGTTTAGATACCGCGCTCGTAACTGGCCAGAAACGCTAAACCAGCAAGAGCTTGACCAATGGCGTCAGTATTGCCAAAACAAGTT
>Ga0316197_10000219_pt1 | contig 42426 bp, 36 predicted proteins | sample OudBiesiAoxic_MG_FD_204939 | JGI IMG/M metagenome (GOLD analysis project Ga0316197, IMG submission 204939) | Coastal sediment microbial communities from Oude Bieten Haven, Netherlands - site A oxic | ecosystem: Environmental > Aquatic > Marine > Coastal > Sediment | place: Netherlands... | reverse complement strand
CCAGCGTGCTAACCCTCCGAAATCACACCACTAGCGAGGATGGCGGAATTGGCAGACGCGCTGGATTTAGGTTCCAGTGTCCATAGGGCGTGCAGGTTCGAGTCCTGTTCCTCGCACTGAAGTGATCTCGGGGGGTTAGCTCGATCGCCGATTGTGGGTACCTCGAAACTACTTTCAATGTGTCCCAAATTGTGTCCCAAGAGAACCGACTCGGCCGCACTTCGACGCGCGTGAACGTACTGGTTGGTGGTGGTGGCGTGACGGTGTCCGAGCAGGTAGCCGACGCCAAGTAGATTGCCTGAGCGCTCCGTGAGCTCGGTCGCAACGCTGTGTCGGAAGTCGTAGGGCTTGATGTTCGACGCGCGGTCGGGGTCCAAGCCGGCGGCAAGGGCTGCGGTGCGAAGCGGGTAACGCCACGCGAACTTCGGGAAGAGAATTCCTTCGTCCGGGCACACCTCGTCGAGCACTTCGCGTGCGCGTTCGGACAGCGGCAATTCACGGGCATACCTGGCCTTGTATGCCTCGGCCCGAATCTGCAGGAACTGGGAGCCCGGTCGGTAGTCGTCCGGAGCACGCAGTCGTTGCAGGATCCCCGGGCGAAGTCCTGTTTCTCGCATGACCTCGAAATACGCCCGGAGAGGCTGTCCGTCGCGTGTGTGCGCGGGAAGCGCGAAGACGATCGCATCCATCTCTTTCGGGGAGAGGTCGATTCGTTTCCGCCGACCACTCGGGTGGGCGGTCCCGGTGGCACGACGCGGAAGCTTTGGAAAGACGGGGGCCCCATCAACGAGCCTCCGCTCCACCATCCAGGTGAGCAGACGTCGAAGGGAAGAGAGCTCTTTCTGGACGGTCCGCGCCTTCACCTCTTGGAGCCGCTTCCGCATGTAGTCCCGCAGGCAAGCCTCTGAACAGAGTCGATCAGACGTCTCGAAGTGCGGAATGAAATGCGCTCCCGCGTAGAGCTCCCATGTGCGCAGCGTTTCAGGAGAGACCTCAGACCTAACGTCCGCAAGCCAACTCCCGACGAGCTCCGGTAGCGGCACATCGAGAGCCCCATGATCGGGGCGATCGCCCTCGGTCACTCGTTGAACGAGTCGGGCTGCCGCGCTCTGAGCCGCTGCGCGATCCGTCTTGCCAGTGGATCTATGGTAACGCTTCCCGCCGACGCGAAACCGGATCCGATAGATTCCGGACTTGGGATTCTTGTAGAGCTTCCAACCTTGTGTCTTTCCAGCCATCGATCGATATCTTTCCTGTCATACAAGCAGCGACACCTAATCCGCACTCGAGGAACTTTCGCAGCAACTTGCCGATCGAACGTCCGAAGAGAGATTCGACAGTACACCGCCGCCTCATTTCTTGTCAGCAGGGGCGAAGCAATAGCCGCCGCTTTCTGCAGCGATGAACCGGCCGGCGCCGTCCTTCGAGCTTCCGCTGGAGGAAGTTCCCCGGGAAACGTATCTGAACTCGGGATCTCGCTCACATCCTATTATCGGTTTTGCCCCCCAAAAAGTTGTCCTGAGGTTCAAACTATTTTCGTGAATCGAAATGACGCGGAATGAATCGTTCTGCTCTTTTTTGAATCGTGTTGCGCCATTTTGCTCCGAAATGGTTCGATCTGACTCCGATTGACTCTGTTTGCGTCATTTCAAAGCAATCGGAGTCATTGCGATTCAGGTTGGCGCAAAGAACTCCAAATAGTTTCATTCTGCGGAGAAAGGGAGCCAACTTGCATCGGGCAAGATGTGGGATTGTAAGACATCGAAGATGTCCCAATCCCTGCTTGCCGCGCTCAACGCCTTCGGCTTATTCGCGGCGGAAGTCCGAGTGTCGCATTTGTTGCGCGGCTCCACTGGTAGCGCGTCGCGCGTCGGTCACCTTACTCGGCTATGCCAGTAGTTTGGCTCGCGGCTCGTGTGAGCAATCGCCACGATTGTCACAACGTCGTCGATTGAACCAGCGATGATCGAGTACGGGAATTTTCCGATCAAGAAAGCTCGAAGTGGATAACCACCGGGGGCGTTCGCGATCAGCGGACCAGTCTCCGGGAAGCGCGCAAGCTGCCCGAGTTTCTCTTCGTAGGCTTCCAGAAAAACGAGAGCGTAGCCCGGGCGCTCTCGTTCGAGGTATGCTGCCGCGGCATCGAGCTCCTCGGCCGCCTCTTGGAGAATTCGCGGCCGGTGCATCACTCCGTGTGCTTCGCTCGCAGGTCGGCGAGGTGCTCTTCGGCATCGAGGAACTTGGCTTTGCCGCGCTCGATCTTTCGAATCCGGTCGCCGATCTCCGCATTCCACTCGGGGCTGAGCTGGACCGGGTCGAGGCTGCTGCTCAGCGCGCCAACCAGCTCCTCCCGCTCTCGCTGGGACAAAGCAAGCGCCTCTTCCAGGATCTTTTTAGCGGCGGATGACACGATCCCAGTTTACCGCACAGTTCCGCAGACGGCCAGATCAACCCCGTTACGGGAAGATCTGACGAGGGAAGATCTGTATAAGGAGGTGGTGCTGCACGGCGACGATGTCGTGGTTTCCGAGGAACCGCTGCTAGTCTAGCGCTTCTGTACGTTCGTTTCGTTGTCGATGCCATCGACGAAGACTCCGAAGCTCGAGGCGGGATTCTGCAAGCGGCCCATACTCGACGTTGGGCGCGGCAGGGCGCGCGCGCGATGATTCCCCTGTGTTTCGCTCGTGTTCGCAGGATGACGCGACGACGCATCATCGAACCCCGCAGAACCTGGGCTCTGTCCCGCCGCAACACCAAAGCGCTTTGCGGCGGGGCATCGAGGCGCGCCTCCTCCGCGGTCGTCAACATCGGTCCGATCTCTTTCGGATAGCGAATCTAAAGACATCGCGGTGGTGCATCATCAGCAAATCTTATGCGCCTTGCCCGACTTCTTTTGCTCGGCCGGTTTGTAACCCGGCTGCGATTCAAAGTGCGCAATGGCCGCCTTCAGGTCGGTTAAGAGCATGTCCGCCATATCTCGACTGAAGCCCTCTCGAATGACGATCCGTAGCACGGCAAGGTCGTCGACTTTGGGGGGCATCGTGTACGCAGGCACTTGCCAGCCGTGCTCGCGAAGCTTGTCCGATAGATCGTAGACCGTGTAGTTGCTCGAATCCTTGAGGGCGACGGCGAAGGCAGGAATCGTATCGCCACGGCTCAGCAGATCGAAGTGTCCGGTGCTCTCGATTGCGGACGAAAGGTGTGTCGCGATATCCCGCATCTGCTCGAAGGCGCGTTTGTACCCTGCGCGACCCAGTCGGATGAAGTTGTAGTATTGCGCGACGACCTGATTGCCCGGCCGCGAGAAATTGAGAGTGAACGTCGGCATGTCGCCGCCCAGGTAGTTGACGTGAAAAATCAGGTCTTGAGGGAGATCTTCATGTGAGCGCCAGGCCACCCAGCCGATGCCCGGATAGACGAGCCCGTACTTGTGACCCGACACATTGATCGACTTCACGAGCGGCAAACGAAAGTCCCACTTCAACTCGGGATTCAGGAACGGTGCCACGAAACCGCCGCTGGCCGCGTCGCCGTTCTCGCCCGTGACGCCGGTTCGAACGGTGCCGTCTTCGGTCTGAGTCGAGTAGGCCACCCCGGAAACGAGGTTATCTTAGTAGTCGCCCGTGTCGTAGACCGGCACGCAAACGCCGTCGACGCATTCCTCGTCGCAGGCGAGCATCTGGGTGGCTGCGCCCAAGACGCAGAGAAGAAGAAAAGCTCTGTTTGTGTTGTTCGACATATCTCTCCCTATAGGTAGTGGTCCGGACATCGGACCTGCGTGGCGCGAAATCTGTGCCCGCGTATGGCACTCGTCGAGCGACTTGGAGGAGGTCGCCGGGGGCGGAACACCTGCGCCAGTGGGGCCGCGTTCGGCGGTCGATTGACCGGCTATGTTCAGCGACTCGACGGCGCGTCTCTAGCTGCCTGGGCCCAAGTACAGCTTCAAGATTTGCGGCCATTGGTCAGTATCCATGAACGCCAAGAGGGCTCTATTCAGCGGCTCGCGCAGCTGGCTACCGGGCGGCACGGCCATGCCCATGTAGTGGTGATCGAACGTCCCAGGTAGCACTTCAACTCGGCCCCGGAACTCGTTCTTCGCCAGGTACTTCACGACGGGCCCTTGGAAGACAAAGGCGTCCGTTTCCGCGTCTACGAGCGACTTCAAACCATCCCGCGGATTCCCGAACGAACGCACCCGCTTGATTCCCTTTTTCATGAGGTAGGCCTCGGCGCTCGATTCGGCCACGGTGCCGACGCGAGCAGTCGCCAGATCGTGTATTCCGCGCACCTTGCCGCTCAACTCACCGACGGTCAGTGAGCTAGAGATGGCCGCTGTGAAGCCAGAGATCGAAATGATCGCTGCAAACATCCAAACGACCCCGATGATCCGGCCGCCCGCGGTCTTTGGCGCTAAATCCCCGTAGCCTACCGTGGTCATCGTGACGGCAGCCCACCAGATGCCCTGCGCAACCCCTTTGGCGGGCCCGCCGCCGAACATTTCGGGGTTCCGGCGGCCTTCGAAAAGCCATACGGCGACACCGGCGATTAGCCACAGAAGGAGCAGCAAACCAATGACCTGGAGGAATTCCACGGAGAAAAAACGACGGGCAACACGGAACCAGCCTTGTTGGGCTTTTTGCGCAGGGACCACGATGGCCGCTCCCGACATGTAGTAGGCATCTGAGAAGTCCACCAAGACTTCGCGTTCCGCCGTCACCGCCGCTAGCGGTGTCAGGTCGAGGTCGCCTTTGACGAAGGCCTCCGTCAGCGCTTGGGTACTGCCGAATTCGCGAAGCTCGAAGTCGACACCCATCCTATCGGCAACCTCACGCCAGAGATCGACGGCGATGCCTTCCCAGTGACCATCGACGGTCTTCATCGCGAAGGGCTCTAAATCGACCACACCGACCCGCAGTGTCTCCGACTGGATGCCGTCGTCTTGCGCGGATAGTTTGCCGGGCAGCAGCGCGACGACGCAAAGCGTGATGATTCCTGCGACCTTGTGATGTGCACCCATGACCTGACGGCGGTTACCGCGCCGGCCCAGAATGTCAAGATGTCTCGATCGATGAGCCTACGCACCCCGCGGGCGCTCGCCGACTCGGACCGTGTCAATTGATCTTAATGGCGAGGCTGACGACCACTTGATAGTCGTTCTTCTTCGGCACGGTCCCGTCCGATCGTGGCTCTGGATCCCGGGTTCGCAGAAATAGGAACGAGTTCACGAAGTTGAACATGTCCGTGATCTCGACGCTCACCTCCGCCGTCCCCGTGTGGTTCGTCTGTCCGAAGCTCGTGTAGACGAGGTCGCGTGCTGGCGAGGCGAAAACCGCCTGCCGTTTCCCGATCATGATGCCGACGTCCGCAGCGAGCTCGCCGACACACTCGACTACCCTCCCAAAGGCTCGGCCACAGAATGAAGCGCGCCATACACGACCTCACCCAGGTCGCTGACCCAGGTCGCCCCGACCGACTGGGTCTTCGGTCACGTTTGACTAGATTGCCGCCCTGGTTGCGCCGGCTGCGGGGTCGTCGCGATAGAAGATTACGCTGAAGAGGATGAAGCCAGCCCACAGAGCGACGAGGTGATAGAGCATCATCGCGCCACCATGGTGCTCGAAGATCTCGGCAGATATCTTTGGGCCGAGCAACATGCCGAGGGCATAGAAGGTGTTGTAGATCGAGGTTCCTCGACTGTAGTCCTCGGCTTGCAGCGAAACTCCCTGAAGAGCCAGGCTCACCGGCGATATCGATCCGAGCGTCGCGCCTGCCACGAGCACGGCTAGGCCCATCGCCGGATACGAGTCGAGAAACACGAACCCCAGGACCATGGTCGCGCCAACCACGGCCAGGCCGCGCATCGTGAGCAAATGACCAACGCGGTCGCCGAGTAGGCCGGCCGGGTTGGTGAACAGCAGCATGCCAACCGCAAAGAACGCAGGGATCCAGATCGTCTGACCCGCGGTGATTCCTTTGCTTTGTATCAAGTACAGCGGCAGAAAGAGGACTACGCTGGCTTGAAAATAACCGTAGTTGAACGCAGCGAGGCAGGAGTTCTTGATCTGCCAGAACACCTGAGCGCGTGAGAGCCTTTGAAGAGACTCCCTTGGCGCCCCGAGGTCGACTTGCTCGAACTGCAGGACCTGGCGCCTCCCCTTGCCCGGGTCGAGGCGCATGAGTAGGTAGATGCCTGCAAGGGTAGAGAGCACGCCCGCGGCGATGAATCCGATCGCCAAGGAGCCCAGCCGCGTGAGCGCCCAGGCGATTCCCGGGCCCAGCGCGTAACCGATCCCGATGGCCACGGCATACAGGCTCATCGTGAAAGCCTTGTTCCGTTCGCCCGCGCGTGACAGCAGCATCGACTCGGAGCCGATCCAGATCCCCACAGAGAAGGCGCCGTCGAAGAATCGCACCAGGGCGACCGACGCGAAGCTGTCGAGAAAAGGAAACACGGTCACGGTCGCGGCATAGCCAAAGAAGCACGCGATCAGTGTCTGTTTTGCGCCGAAGCGCTCGATGATGCGGTCCATCACCAGGGACAAGGTGACAATGCCGAGCCCAAAAACGAGAGCCAGGCTTCCAATGTCACTCTTGGTGAATCCATTGGCGTCGAGAAAGATCGCGAGCAGCGAAAGCGCCATGCCGTAGGCGATGCTGAGCGCAACCGTGGCCCGATAAATTCGCCACACATTTGGGTCTTCGACGCGCTTGGTCCAATTCATCGGGAGCCGCGTTGTAGGGCACCGGCGGGCGCAAGTCACTTACGAAAGATCGCCGGCCTCGATGATGCATCGTCGAGTCATGGCACCAGGCACTTCGAAACGCGTGCCGCGGCGGCAAGGGTATTCGTGAAGCGATCCTATCAGAGGAGAAGGCGTTCTCTTCTTCTCAAGGGGACGCCGCAGGCGCTGCGACGAGGGCGTACTTCAAGTTCGTGTTGGTGAGGTCGTAGTAGGCGATGTGCGCCTGACCCAAGGAGTCGACGGCGAGGGAGGAATATTGGCCAACGTCGCCGTCGCTGTCGACGATTTCAATCGACCATGCGTTGGTGGAGGTCCGCCGCGCGATCTTCAAATCCCCGCTGGTTTCGTCGTAGTAGCTGACCCAGGCGACACCCTGCGCGTCGAACGCCAGCGACGAGTACTTGCCGACCCTAGGCAAGTTCTCCACTGTTTGAAAGGTCCAGAACCCCAGAAAATTCTCGCTTGCATACATCAGGTCCCGACTGCTTTCGTCGTAGTAGCTGATGTGCGCAAAACCGCGGGTGTCGAATGCCAGCGACGAGAACTTACCGCCGTTGCCGGCACTGGCGATGGTCCGAACCCGCCAGGTCCCATCGATCTCTCTCGAGGCGAGCTTCAAGTTCTTTTCGTCGGCGTCGTAGTAGCTGATGTGCGGCCTCCCCGAGGGACCCAGCGCAAGCGAGGTGTACTGGCCCACGTCCTCGGCGTCGACGATATCGTATGTCCAGGGTTCACCGACTTGGCGTGTCGCGTACAGGAGGCTCTTGTTCCCGGCGTCGTAGTAGCTGACGTGGGCGTTGCCCGCGGCGTCGAACGCGAGCGAAGCAAACTCGCCGACATCACTTTGTTCGTCCACGGCCTCTACGGCCCAGCCTCCGCCAACTTTCGCGCTAGCGAGCATGAGGATTTTCAAGTTTGCGTGGTAGTACGCCACGTGAACCACGCCGTTGGCGTCCAGGGCGATCGACGCGTGCGTGCCGACGTCGTCCGCGCCATCGGGGATCGACGCGACCCAGGTTGCATCCGACTGCTGTTCCGAGACGAGCAGGTTTCGGCCGCTGCTTGCGTACGCGGCGAGGAACGCTCGTCCATTCTCGTCGAGCGCGATGGACGAAAATTCGCCGACGTTCCCGACCTTATTGGCGATTTGCAGGTGGATCTTGGCGCATGAGCCGGCGTAGAGCGCCTCCCCGGGTGGGCAACTCGTCGGGCAGCACATGTCGTCGCACTGCTCGTAGTCGTCGTCACACTGGAAATCGCAGATTTGCACGGTGCAGACCGGCGTGGCGTTGGGCGGGGCCAAACACGGCGTGCATAGATCTCCACAACTGTTGACATCGGCGTTGGAAACACAGACGGGCCCGCAGCGATGGAACGTTGGAACGCAGTCGCAGTCGTGGACTTCGGTGTCACAGAACTCGTTGTCGCCCAGGCACTGATCATCGTCTTCGCAGCCGCGTAGGCACTCCCCGCTCGCCTGATCGCAGAACGTGAAGCCGCTGCAGCCGATGTCGTTGACTCGGCAGTCGCCCGGATCGCGGCACATCCCTTCGACGCAGTCGTCCCCGAGCACGCAGGAGCGAGCACATTCGCCGCAATAGTCGGGATCGTTCTGCAAATCGACGCAGCTCCCGTCGCAACGCTCGAAATCCGGCGTGCAATCGCATTCGTGCGTCGCCGAGTTGCAGACCTCATGCTCACCGCCGCACTGCATGGCGTCCGCACAACCTGGCAGGCACTGGCCCGTTTCTTGGTCGCAGTAGGTGAATCCGCTGCAAGCCGTCGTGTTGTTTCGGCAATCGCCGGGGTTGGCACACTGGCCCGATTCACAGACGAATCCAGTAGGGCAGCTCGTGTCACAATCGCCGCAGTAGCGTGGGTCGGAATCGGCGTTGACGCACTCCGAGCCGCAAAGCAAGAGCGGCGCCTCGCAGCTGATGGTGCCGGCGTCGTCGGGGATGCCCGCATCGCCGGGCAGCACAGCCGTGTTGCCGATGATTTCGAGGTCGTAGGGATCGACCGATTCGTCGAAGCAACCTGGCGCCGTGCAGGCTGCGGCATCGGCACAGCCACAGGACTGGCCGGCCGCGCAGGTCTGATCCGCGCAGGCTCGAAACAGCAGCATCCGAACGAGACGGGCCTGGCCTGCGATGAACTTCGTTCTGAGACGTCTCGAGATCAGGACCTCACCGGTCCCCGCGGCCAATGCTTCGAGCTCGATCACGACCTCTCGTTCCAGATCGATGCCATCCGGGAGAACGCTAAATGTCGCCGGCAGACCGTTCGCAGTCGCGACCGGGCTCTCGCCATCCGACAGAGGGAAGATGTGCGCCCAGGTTTCGACCTCCGCATCGCCTTGCGCCGCTTCGGCCATCTTGAAGACTCGGGCCCGAAGCCGGTCGACCTCAGCCGGGACAGCGTAGTCGGTATCCATTAGGACGACGATTTGAGTCGATGAATCTTCCGAGCAGCTGACCGTCAGGAGCAAGCAGGCGATTCCAACGAGGCTTGGGAGCCGGCGTAGAAAGCTGGCGCGCCGGGCGCGCGCACCGTCGGCGCGACCTCCGGGAGGAACGGGGGGGAAATCGTGGGAAATCAATGCCAAGACGAGGGAGGATACCCGGACCTGGCGCCACCGCAATGGCCCGAAACAGAAACAAAGGACGTCCGAAAATGACTTCCTCTTGTTTCTACGCCCGAGATCTCACAAGGTTGCTCGTCACCCCCAGAATCGGCTCAAAAAGGGCCAAGCGTGGCCCGGGCGGCAGCTTTGCATATGACTAGCTTGGACAGTTCGATGCTGCAGGAAGAATTAATCGGCGAGAAGTACCGCCTCGGCCCCATCATCGGTTCCGGAGGAATTGCGACCGTCCGTCGTGCGACGCACTTGTGGACTGAGCGGGAGGTCGCGATCAAGCTTCTCGACCCGACGCTTCCGCATTTCGAGGAGCTGCGCGCCGGGTTCCTGCGAGAAGCCCGGGCTACCGTCCAGCTCGATCATCCGAACGTCGTCGACGTGCTCGACATGGGAGAGGACGGTTGGGATACGGTTTACCTGGTGATGGAGCTGCTAGACGGCCCGACACTTCGCGACGTGCTCCTCGAACGCGGGAAACTGAGCGAGGAAGACGCGCTCGGGATCATGCTCCCGCTCCTCGACGCACTGGAAAAAGCTCACGAGCTGGGCATCGTGCACCGCGACTTCAAGCCTGAGAACATCATGCTTCCGCTCGATGCGTACGGTGTGGTTACGCCGAAGCTGTTGGATTTCGGCATTGCGAAGGTCATTCGCAACGCGCGTTCGCCAAATCAAGCCGAACCGGAGGGCGTCATCATGGGCACCCCTGAGTACATGTCGCCCGAGCAGGCACGCGACGACCGCGAGCTCATCGGTCCCCACACGGACGTTTGGGGTGTGGCGGTCGTCTGGTACGAGTGCCTCACCGGCCGCGCGCCATTCGACGGCGACAGCCCCGAGGAGGTGCTGCGAGCGGTATGCGAGGCGCCCATCGACTTCTATGCGCTGCCGGACAAATACGTTCCACTGCTGCGGCCTGCCTTGCATCGGTTGCCCGGCTTCCGCATGGCTTCGATCTCGGACCTCAAGGCTCGAATCGAGCAGATGGGCTTCGCAAGAGCAACGGTGGCCCCCGCCGCCGCTTCGCTCTCCTCCGTTCCCGCTCCGATGCCGTCGCCACACGAGGAACAGCCGCGGGCCAAAGAAACAATCGTTGGATTGGGCCCCGAGCAGCTCTTTGCACCGTCGCCCATGCCAGTCGATTCGGAGGTGATTCCACTCCCGACGAAATCCAATCGAGGGGCGTGGCTCGCCGGCGTCGGTTTGTCTGCTGCCGTCGCTTTCGCGGCTTGGTGGACCGTTCGCGATCCAGGCGTCGTCCCGAACTCTCCGTCGGAAGCTGTGATCGCACAGCCGGCACCGGCAGCGGCACCGGCACCGGAAGAGGACGAGCGGCCCGAGCAGGAGCCGGAAGTTGATTCGTTCGACGAAGCCGTGAAAACGCGGGTCGATGCGCCGGCGGCATCGCTAGCAGCGCGAGAAGAAACTGAAGCGGCCCAAGCGGCAGAGCCTGAAGTGGAAACGCCTGCGCCCGAACAAGCGGCGAAGACCGCAACGCCCGAACCTGAAGTAGAAAACCCTACGCCCGAACCCGAGACCACCGCGCCTGACGAGACGATCGCCGCTGTCAAAAAGCCACGGCGAGCCAAGGGGACACGGGCGCGAACCAAGAGGTCGATTCCGAAAGACTCGCAATATGAGCCTCCCCCTGAAATGGTGACGGAATGGTGAAGACTCTATCTCTGGCGCTCGCGCTGACATTCACGCTCGCTTGGGCACATCTCGCCACCGCACAACCCGCCAACACGGGAACGGAATCGAAGACGGAACAGGCGCGACGTCTGTTCGCAGAAGGTGTTGCGCTGGCGAATTCAAAGGACTGGACCGAAGCGCTGTGGGCATTTCGCCGCTCCCGGAATCTCGTGCCTCGACCGAGCACGTCTTACAACATCGCAAACGCCTTGTACCGAATCGGTAGGCCGGTCGAAGGGCTGGCCGAGCTCGACAAGTACGACGACATGCCCGGGGTGCTCGCGGATCGCGCGGCGCAGGAACGCGGGGCGATGTTGCGCGGCTTGCTCCAGGACGCCGCGGCTCGAGTTCAGCTCGCGATCACCCCACCGGACGCCGAGGTGCATGTCGATGGCCGACGTTCCAAGAGCACGGGTCGCGATCGGGTCATTCGCCTCAACCCGGGACCCCACTCCGTTCGGGTCACCCGCGATGGGTACGTACCGACCACGTTGGAAGTTCAAGTCGAGCGTGGGGGCCGCGAGACACGCGCGATTGCGTTGACGCCCAGAGTTGCGCCGCCTGCGCCACCTGCGGCTCCCAAGGCATCGCTACCTGTGGCCGTCCAGCTCCCACAATCAGCCGTTTCGAAATCGGACGTTGCAGTCGACTCGATTGAATTGGGTGCCGCGCAGCCCCCACCGATCGACGACGACCGGAAGCGGTTCGTGAAGCGACCAGGGTTTTGGGCCATGATCGGCGCCATCGCCGCCGTCGGAATCGGCGCAGGCGTCGCCATTGCGCTCACTCGCAAAGACGATGGGCCGAGCTGCGGGACGACCGGAACCTGTGCCACTACGCAGGGGCTCACCGTCAAGTCGTTCTAGGTAGAGGATGAGCGACGCCGCGAAACGAATCCGACAGCCGCGACTGGGCCAAGGTGCAGCGGAGCACGCCGTCACCGTTGGACACAGCCATGAGCTCTGCGCCGCAGTGCTCCCGGTGCTAGGCTCGGCGCGAGGTGCATGCATTGATTCAACGACGCGGTACGCTTTGGTGGCTGTTTGGTTTTGCGCTCGTGCTTTTCGGTCTCGTGGCATCGGGGGTCGCTTACAACGCGTGCCGCGCAGCCAAGGTCGACGATGGCGCCTCCGCGAGCGGGGACGCGATGGGTGGCGTCCCGGCTGAGCCCGTCGCGGCAAAAGCAGACGTCCCCGCGCCAGGCACGATCACGGTAGAGCCAACGCGAATCGATGACGTCCTGACCAACCCGGGGATGGGGTTTGCCAGTTTTCATTTCGGCTGGTGGTGCAATCTGCCGCCGATCACCTATTCGGCAAAGGAATGCGCCGCTCGGGTGCGAAAGCAATGGCCCGAACGCTACCCCAACTCAGGAACGGCGTACTTCCGCTGGCACTGGCGAGATCTCGAGCCGAAGCCGGGCGAGATCGACTTCGCGATGATCGACCGGGCGATCCAATCCGCCAATGAATTGGGGATGACTCTGTCCCTCCGTGATGTGCTTATCATCGCACGAGCGCTCTACCACGACCCCGATGTGCTCATCTTGGATGAGGCCACCAGTGCACTCGACAACGTGACTGAGAAGCTCGTCATGCAAGCCCTCGACACACTCGCCCCGAACAAGACGGTCATCATCATCGCTCACCGCCTGAGCACGGTGAAGAACTGCGATGTCATCTTCTTCCTCGAACACGGTGTTGTCACCGGACAGGGAACCTTCGAGGCGCTGCGCTCCGCCCATCCTCAGTTCCAATTGCTCGCCGAAGGAGAGGCGGCTCCGCGGTTGCCCGTGGGGGCGTGATTTGGCGAACGTCCGAAATGGAACGGTTCCAGTCGGGCAGCAAGCGACCCCGTCCCCATTCGGTACAGTTGGCTAGACTCGGCGTTCGCTTGTGAAACGCCAAACGTCTCCTGGACAACTGGCCCGCTTTTCGCAGGTCAGTCTGGTTGACCCGGGGTTGATTTCGACCTTCGGTAGCAGAAGGACCAAGATGGGTGGGATTTTCTGTGCGACAGCTCGTGACAATGTGGTTCGCAGTGTCATGCACGGTTTGGCCGATCTCGAGCACTGGGGGTGCGACTCGGCGGGTCTGGGGGTATTGACCGACCGTCAGATTCAAAGACGCAGGGCGACGGGGCCTCTGTCGTTTTTGGAGACGCTGCTCGTCGACGAGCCGCTGACCGCGACGACAGTTCTCGGCCACATGCGCTCGGCTACACACGGTGAGCCTTCGCGACACAACGCGCACCCGCACGCGAGCGCGCGGGTTGCCATCGTTCACAGCGGCATCGTCGAAAACCACGCAGAGCTTCGCGCCGAGCTCGAGCGTGAGGGTGCCCAGTTCCGGAGCGACACGGACAGCGAGGTTATCGTCTGGCTGCTCGACCGAGAGCTCGCCAAACGTGCCTATCCACTTGCCGCGTTGCAGACCGTGCTGACGCGCTTGCGTGGCGCTTTCGCGCTTGGCGTGATCTTCACGCAGCACGACGACTGCGTGTACGCGGCCCGGCGCGGCAGTCGACTAGCCGCTGCGCGAAACGCTGGCGCTTCGTGGTTGGCGTCGGACCCGGCGGTTCTCGGCCGGATCGCGAACGAATTCGTATCTCTCGAGGACGGCCAGATCGCCCAGCTTTGCCCAGATGAGGTACGCCTTTTCGGTCCGCGGCTCGAGCAGCTGACTCCTCGCTGGGCTCCAATTGTGAGCTCGCCCAAGAACCGGGAGAGCGGGACCATCGTCATCGATTCGGCCCGCAGGGCGATCGTAGGCCTTCCGGAGATCGCGGGTCGGATGTTGGGCGAGCTCGAGCGCGACATGACCTCCGGAGAGCTCGAGCGCTGGTGCGGCCCTCTGTGGCGTGCGGATCGCATTCTCGCGGTCGGCAGCGGCACTTCATACCACGCCGCCTGCGTTGCCCGGGACTGGCTGGAGCCGATTGCCGGCATCTCGGTCGACGTTGAGCTCAGCTCGGAGGTCAAGGCCCGAAATGCCATCCTGCCCGAAGGAACCATCGCGCTCCTGGTCTCCGAGTCGGAGGAGGACGCCGATACGCTCGAGGCGCTTCGGCACTTGCGACAGCGAAACATTCCGACCGTGGCTTTGGTCAACGTAGCGTCGAGCGCCCTCGCTCGAGAAGCGGATGCGGTGCTCGACTGCAGATCGGGTGAGGAGGGCGGAATCCCATCCCCCAACGCGCTCTCGACTCTGCTCTGCGCACTCGCGGCGGCATCGATCGTCATGCGACAGCATAAGAATGCGGCGCCGCACAGCGACGGCGTCATAGCTTCGATTTTCGGCGTGCCGCAGGCCATGCGGTCCACGCTCGAGCTGGAAGAGCAGTGCGTTGCGGTTGGTCGTCGGATAGCTGAAGCGAATCGTGGAACGTACCTGGGTCGCGGCAGGAGCTATCCACTCGCTCTCGCGGGCGCGCGGGCGCTCGAGGTTCTCGCGGGCGTTCCCGCCGACGGCCTTGCCGGCGGTGAGCTCAAACACCGGCCGATGGGGCTGACCGAGCCTGGCGCGCCGGTCGTCGTCGTAGCGCCGCACGATGAGACGTTCGAAGATACTCTATCCGATGTACGCGAAGTCATCGCGCGCGGGGCAGAGCCTATCCTCGTGGGCGATTCGCACACCGCCGCCATCGCGAAACGTGATGGGCTGCGGTGCCTCGAAGCGAGTCGGGTCGACCCGATTTGGGCGCCCCTCGTGCTCGCGGTGCCGCTCCAGCTGATCGCCTATCACGCCGCGCGGGCGAGCGAGGAAGGCTCGGGCAGGCCTCGAGATCTGGGTGTGATCCAGGCCGTCGTCCGGAGATCGAAGGCATAGAATTAACCCCGATGGCGCAGTTCGGCTGCCCCAAATTGCTCAGAGGAGCCCCAGAACGGAACTTCTCCGTGGTTCGCTGTTGCAAATCGGCACATCTGATCGCAAAGTCAGCGGTCCCCCCTGCTCGTTCGCGTCCGCGAAAGGGCCGAACCACGAGGAGTGAGCCCCATGGAGTCCTTTCGAGGCGGCCCTTTGGTCATCTTGGCCGAGCAGAATCCCGATCTGAGCTCCCTCGTCTCGCAGTGGCTGATCGATGCGGGAATGCGCACCGTCGAGTGCTCGGAGGCCCGGAGCTTCCTCGAATGCCTCGACACCACCGTGCCCGATTTGGTCTGCCTGGAATTCGGCTTGCCAGGAATGGGGGGTTGGGAGGCGCTTGACGCGTCTCTGCGCCAGCATCCCAGTGTTCCAGTGCTGGTGCTGACCGCGGAGGCCTCGTCGGAGTCGGTCGTCGACGCGATGCGGGCCGGGGCCTGTGATTACCTGACCAAGCCGGTGGATAGACACCAGCTGCTCTCTTCAATCCATCGCGCTCTGCAACCCTCCACGGAGCGCCCGCCGTCGCCGACGGACCAACCGCTTGAAGAGGTTTCGTACGCGGGCGTAATTGGCGGTTCCCCGAGGATGCGCGAGGTGTTTCGTCAAGTCGATCGCATTGCGGCTCGCGACATCAGCGTCTTGATTCGCGGAGACAGCGGCACGGGGAAGGAGCTCATCGCCCGGGCGATCCATGAGAACAGTCGACGTGCTGGCGGCCCGTTCGTCGCGATCAACTGCGCCGCCATCCCCGAGTCCCTACAGGACTCGGAGCTTTTCGGACACGAGCGGGGCTCCTTCACCGGCGCGCACAAGGCCCGTGCCGGCTGCTTCGAGCGGGCCGACGGCGGTACTCTGTTTCTCGATGAGGTCGCGGAGCTTTCCCTTGGCGTGCAAGCCAAGCTTTTGAGGGTGCTCCAGGAACGGAGTTTCGACCGCTTGGGTGGAATTCACACCGTCGAAAGCGATTTCCGGCTGATCACCGCGACGCATCGCAATCTGCGCGGTATGGTCGAGGCCAGCCGGTTTCGCGAGGACCTGTACTTTCGGATCGTCGTGTTCGAGATCGAGCTCCCGGCACTGCGGGCGCGCGAAGGCGACCTGTCTCTACTGGTTCCAAGACTTCTCGAGGACCTCGCTAGCAGCCTCGGTGCAGAGACTCTGCAGTTGAGCGCGCGCGCGATGCATGCCTTGGAGCGCTACCCTTTCCCGGGAAACGTCCGGGAGCTCGAGAACATCCTGCAGTGCGCTGCGGTGCTCGCGACCGGTGACGAAATTGACCTATATGACCTGCCGATTCGGGTTCGCGATCACTACTCGCGCTCGTCGAGAACGGCCGAGTCTAGCGTCCCGCCCCCTGCTGACGGGGCCGCCGTCTTGAATGGCCTGGAAGCTCCAAGCATGCATCCAATCCAGGAGTCCCGGGAACGGCCGACGCCAAAATCCCTCGAGGAACTGCCGCTGTCCCTCGAAGCGTTAGAGCGCTGGGCCGTGAAACGGGCACTGCGAGACACCAATGGTCGGCTGACCGAAGCGGCCAAGGCTCTCGGAATCGGTCGAACGACGCTCTATCGAAAGCTCGAAAAGTACGGGCTGCGATGAGAGGTCAGTGCGCGCCTCTTCGCGTAATGATCACGGCAACCGTCAGCACGATGACACGCAGCTCCATCGCTACATAGCTGCGCAGCCCATAGAGGTGCGCATTGTACGTGAAGTCGTACAGCAGCTTCTCGCGCACGCTCTCGATCGAGGTATCGTACCCGGTGTGGACTTGGGCCCAGCCGGTGATCCCGGGCTTGCACGGATGGTGTCGATCGTCGTAGCCCGGGAGCTCGAGCGACAGGGTGTCGGAGATCGACTGACGCTCCGGCCGCGGGCCGATCAAGGTCATGTCCCCGCGTAGCACCTGGGCGAGCTGAGGAATCTCATCGAGCCGGAGCTTTCGAAGGAACGCGCCCACCGCGGTCGCGCGCGGATCTTTCTCCTGCGCCCAGACCGCCTCTCCATTGGCCTCTGCGTCGACCCGCATCGTCCGAAACTTCCAGATGGCGAAGCCATACGGCCGTCCCATGTAGTCTTTGGCGACCCGCTCCTGTCGATACAGCACGGGGCCGGGCGAGTTTAGGCGAATCGCCAGTGCAATGAACGGAATCAAGGGCAGTGCGAGCAAAAGACCGAGCGAGCTGCCAACGATGTCCAGGGTTCGCTTCACGATTCGTACCGATCGGGGCGGAAGTGCGGGGTGATGCAGGACTACGACGTCGTTTTCGACTGGACGACGCCAGCGTGTACCGTCCGCTCCGAAGGGGAAGCGAAACATCCCCAGGGCACAGGCCGCTTGGGCCACCAGCGCATGCACGCCCAGCCCGAGGCTCCGAGGCAGCGTAAGGCCCGCGCCTCGCCAAGCCGTGCAGGCGACGAGCGCGAGGAGCAAAAGGTCACCAGCGATTGCCAGTGGGACTAATTGCGATGCACTCACCGCGCGGAAATTAACCCACAGCGCAAGCCCCAAAATCCAAACCGGACCCATCGTCTTGAGCAGCTTGTGCCCGATGAGGCTCAAGGCGATTCGGTAGTGGCGCGGACGCAGCAGCGCACGGTAGCGCCAAAGCACCTGAAGGTTGCCATGCGCCATGCGTGCCGTTCTCTCGAACACGGTGGACAGGCGAGTGGGAGCCTCATCGGGGACGACGATGTCGGATCGATAGACGATGCGTCCGCCGGCCGCACGGGCGAGCAGCGGCCAAACCAAGTCGTCATGAATCGTGTCTGCCGGGACCTCGGCGATCGAGTCGCGGCGCATGAGGTAGCAGGCGCCATGGGCACCTAGCAGCATGTCGCGCTTCGCCTCGAGCGCCTTCAAGCGCGTCTCGCGACTCCAATACGCGCCGTCGGTCGCGCCAGCTTGAGTCCCGTCCCGGCCGACCGATGCGTAGCGAGGCATCGCGACGACGACGCTGGGGTCCGCGAACTCCTCGACTAGCTCGGAGACTGTATTCGCCGGCAAGCTCGCTCCGACGTCCGTGAAAAGAACGAGCTCGCCTCGGGCCTGTGCGAGCAAGTGCTTGAGTGCAGCGAGCTTGCCCCCTCGGTCTGCCAGCTCGAACGCCCGCACGCCGGCGCCCTCATAGGCGCGCCCGACGTCTGCCGTATGGTCATCGGAACCGTCCGATGCGACGAGCACTTCGATTCGATCTCGCGGGTACGACAGGGCCAGCGTGTTTCGCAGTTTTTCGTCCAAACGGGTGGCTTCGTTGTGCGCTGGGATCAGCACACTCACCATGGGCAAGGCTTGGGCCTGCCGAGATGCACTTCGCTGCCTTGGCCGGATCGCGTATCGAACCAGCAGCGGATAGAGCACATAGGGCGAAATGAGCGCCGAGAAAAAGAACGCAATGAGGACTATGTCAATCCAAGTTGGCATACCGGCAAGCAAATTTCCTTCAACTCAAACGGGGGGTGCCGACCTCCTATGCAACGGTCGCACCAACTTGCGGGCAGCCAGATGTCCATGAATCTGGGCAATTGCGTCTGCCCTGGGCCGCTCGATGCGCCTTTATGGAACAGTCTTCGTGCGCCCGCTTCCGAAGTGAAACATGTCAGAGTGGCACGCCGGCGCCCGCGAATCTCCGCCGAAACCGTGCCGTCATCTCTTGGAAACTTCGCGGTAATGCTGCGTCGTCACGTCCGCCCAGCGTTCAGGCGCGTGCCGCGCGCGCAGATCGCGCCCCCGACGGCGTGCACCCTCGCGAAGCCTCTCGAGCTGCATCGGCAAGGCCTCGAGCGCTTTCGACCAGGCGTCCACGTCTCCCGGCGCAACGAGGATGGCGGTCTCGGATTCCCAAACCGCCTCCGGCACGCCCCCGACGCGGCTCGCAAGCACTGGAACCTCGCAGGCCCCCGCCTCCAAGATGACCAGGGGCAGGCCCTCGCGGTGTGAAGGGAGGACCAGCGCTTGGGCATCGGCGAGGAGCTCGGGGATATCCGCGCGCACGCCTAGCCAGCGGACCCGAGCATCGAGCCCTAGGCTTGCCGACAGCGCCTTCCACGGAGCGGCGCACGGCCCGTCCCCGGCCACATCGAGCGTGAGCTCCTTGGGTGCGCGTTGCGATGCGAGCGCCCGAAGGAGAACGTCGAGGCCCTTCTCTTTGCTGAGTCGGCCCACGAACAGCAGCGCGCCTTCCGACGGCTTCCGCTCTCTGTCGCGATTCGGTGCCGGGAGCGAGACCGGGTTCGGCACCGTCCTGACTTTGGCTTGCTGTACGCCAGCGGCGACGAGGGTTTCGGTCGTAGCGCTCGATACCGAGAACACGCGATCGACCATCCGGTACAGCGTTCGAGCGAGGCTCTCGTAGAATCGTGCCAGGCGGTCATGTCCGGTTTCGCCATGATGGGTGACCACGAGCGACGTTCGTCTGCTCTGCGCCAGCAAGGCGTAGACGAGTGCCTTGTACCCATGCGCATGAATGACCTCGGTGTCCTGGGCCTTGAAAGCTGCGCGAAGGTTTCGGAGCGCGCCGAGATCGAGGCGGCCGCGAACATGCAGCGCGCGCACGGGGATGCCCCTGGCTTCCGCCGCCTCGATGAAGGCCTCGCCATACTGGGGACTGCGGTCGTCCACCATCACCAGCAGAGACAGCGCGTGTCCCATCCCGAGCAGAGCCGCGCAGCCCTGCAACACGACGTTCTCCGCGCCGGCCATGAGCCCTGGCGCAATGACGTGGCTTACGCGCACGGTGCAGACCCGATGCGAGACCGCAGGAATCGTCCTTTCGCAACCTCTCGGTAGAGCTCGACGTAGCGATCGGCCATCGTGTCGATACTATAGCTCTCACGAATGCGGGCCTTGCCGTTTCGCCCGATCTTCTGCGCCAATTCGGGCTGCTGGGCCAGGGACGACAGGGCAGCAGCGAGCGCCTCGGGGGCCCGCGGGGGCACGAGCAACCCGGCCCCATCGGCGAGCAGCGCTCCAACGCCCCCCACCTCTGTCGCGACGACCGGGACCCCGAACGACATCGCTTCGAGCAGACTGAGGGGCAAACCCTCTCGATCGCTGTTGAGGACGCAGGCGTCGAGCGCTGCGTAGAACTGCCCCATCTCTTCGACCGTGCCCAACCATCGAACGCGTCCGCCCAGACCGGCACGGTCCGCCTGGGCGCGAAGCGCGTCGCCGAGAGGCCCATCGCCGGCGCATGCGAGAAGCGAACGGGGCTCGTCCCTGAGGAGCTGTGCAAATGCAGCGAGGAGGCCTGCATGGTTCTTCTCGGGGGAGAGTCGCGCTGCGCAGCCAACTACGAAGCTGCCTTCGTCCGCATTCAGCAGAGCGCGTGCCCGAGCGCGCATCGAGGGCGCATCCGCGGGGAGGGGCACGCCGTTCGGAATCACACGGCATCGGCCTGGAAAGCGTTTTCGGTACTCGGAGATTTCTGGAGACACGGCGACCACTTCGGCGAGCGGGGACATGATGGCGCCCAAGATCTGTCTGCGGGGCTTGTCGTAGAGCTCGTGCGAGTGCTCGGTGTGGACCTGCGGGCACCTCGCCAGAAGAGCAGCCGGCGTTCCATACACAAAGGGGCCCAAATGATGACTGTGCAGCACGTCAATGCGTTCTCGAAGCAGCACAGAGCGCAGACGCCAGGCGAGCTTTGGATCCAGGCCGGGTCCGCTGTCGAACAGCAGCGTGGGGATTCCCTGCCGCTCGAGCGCCCCTCGAATCGGCCCGTCGCCCAGGTAGCCGATCACCAGGCTCTCGACGCCCCGCGACTTCGAGGCAACGCTCAGGCGTTCGACCATGCGTTCGAGGCCGCCGATCGCGAAATACTGCATGAGATGGGCCACGCGTAGAGGACGGCGCGACGTCGGATACGCGTTCAAGGCAGACTCCGGCGTTGATCGAGGGGTGCGAGAGCGGATAGGCGAAGCAAGTTCCGAGCCATGGGGTAGGGTGATACGGATGTGTCGATCCGGCACGGACCTGGACGGCGGTGTTTCGTAGTGAAACGCACCGCGTCTCCATGCGGAGCGAAACCCCTGAATTCGCGGGACTGCGTGTCGTTCGGCCCCGATCTTGCGTTAGGCTTCGATCTTGCTTAGGGAAGCCGCAGTGAGCAGGTCATCTAAAATGCAGCGCGCGGAGCACAGCCTCGTGGCGCGCGCCTTTCAGGTTGCGCAGTCGGCGGACGCTCGACGTATTCTCTTGGTGTCCGCCCATTCCGGGGACGGCAAGAGCCATTTCGCCCGATGCATCCAACGGCATGCAGGGGTGGTCACCGATGAGCCCTTTGAGGTGGCGAGCTTCACGACGCTCCGGCCGCAGCAAGAGATCGACTATGGCTACCTCTGGGTGGATGGCGTGTCTTTGCTGGAGGGCGAGGGGGCCGCTGCGCTGACGCCCGCCGTGCGCGCCTCATTCGACGGCGCGCTGCTCGTCGCGCGTGGGATGGTCACGACCCGGGCAGAGGTGGCCGATTGCGGAGACCAACTCCGCATTCTCGGGATGCGGTTGCTCGGTGGCGTATGGAACGAGTTGGAATGTCCGTCCCCCGCCGAGACTCTGCACGGCATCAAAGCCGGCCTTCGGACCTGGCCGCCCCGGTTTCCCCCCGGCGTCATCGCCCGGCAGTTTCGTAGGTCGCCGTGAAAAGCCCGGTCCGCGAGCTCAATCCAGATGCGTTGTTTCATCTCGTCATGCGCCGCTGGGATCTGGTGCTGCTGGTGCCACTCTTGACCGTCCTGACCGCCGGTCTCGCGTGGCAGATCTCCCCCGACCGCTACCGCGCCACGGCGCGGCTTCTCATTCCCGACCAACAAACGGTCAACCCGTTCATGAAAGACATGTTGGAGGAGTGGTCCGCGGAGCAGCGCATGCCCTTGGTCCAGAGCATCTTTCAAAGCCACAGCACCTCGGAGCAGGTCCTTCGAAAGCTCCACCGACTGGAGCCCTCGGCCACGCCAGTAGACGTGAACGACGCGGTAGAGGCATTTCAGAAAACGTTCGAAATCGTGGGGCTCGGCGGAGAGCTCGTGCTGATCAAGGTGCACGGACAGACGCCTGCCGAGGCGTACGAGGCGGCCGTGGCGCTTGTCGACACCTTTACCGAGCAGATCATGCGCCCGCAGCGTGAGACAGTTCGGGCGTCCGCAGCGTTCTTCCAGGATCAGCTCGAGGAGCTTCGCGGCGAAAACAGCGGCATCGATCCGGAAGGCACCCCACTGCCCAAAGCGAACCCGACGAGCCTGGATGGTCAGCTCAGCATTCGAAGGGCCTTGGCGGAGGCCGAGGTTCGTCTCGTCGCCGCAGAGCAAGAGGTCGAGCGGTCCGAGTCGAAGCTGCGGCAGGGCAGCCCCGGCGGGCGGCAAATTCGGAAGTATCTTTCCGAGGCACGCCGCGAGTTATTCGAGCTCAATCATCTCTACGGGAAGGACCACCCGGAGCTCGTGGCCGCCAAGCGGCGCGTCCGATCGCTGCAGCAGGCGCTGAGGCGCGAGAATCAGGAGCACGAAGCAGTCTCCGCTGAGCCGGGCAGCACCGATCCGGCCAATCCGGGCCGAACCCCAGATGCCGAACCGAGCGCAGCCGCCCAGCATCAGAATCTGCTGGTGGAGCTCAAGGAAGCGGCGACCGAGGTAGAGCTCCTGCGCCACAGCTTGCTGACCGAGGAGCTGTCGACGTTCACAGCCGGGAACAAGGTTTGGACCGTCGAGGCGCCCGTGATTCCCACGCGCTCGCTCCGACCGTCGATCTGGATCGTCATTCTCGGCGCTCTAGTTGCGGGTCTCGTCCTCGCCTTGCTCGCTGTAGCCTTTTTTGCCGCGCTCGACGATTCGCTGCGAGGTGAGAAGGAGCTCGCTGAGGCACTCGGTGCACCCTCTCTCGGGAGGATGCCCCGAGGAGGGGCCTAGGTGCGCGGCGCAGCGGTGCTCGGCGGCCTTGCCGTTGCCGTCGGGGCTTCGGCAGCCGCGGTGCATCCGACTGCGGCGCTTGGGCTGGTGCTCGGCATCGCGGCGATCGCCTGGGCTCTCTCGAGCGCGCTCAACGCAACCGTCGCGTTCATCGTAGTCCTCGTCCTGCGGCCCGCCGACCACTTCCCTGAATTGGCTGCCCTCCAGCCGGCCAAGCTGGTCGGACTGGTCGCCATCCTCTTCTGGCTGATCACGAAGCTGTTTCGTGGTGACATCCGCCTATCGAGGGCCCCTCATGGGAAGTGGATGCTCGCACTTGCTGGAGGCGTCGTCCTCTCATCGCTGATGAGCACCCACCCGGGAGCGAGCTGGGCGTACTTCACCGATGCGTTCATCAAGATGTTGATCATGTACGGTCTCGTGGTCCACCTGGTCACGACGAAGCCGCAGGCGGTCAAGCTCCACCTGAGCCTCGCCCTTTGTACGGTTGGGCTCGCGCTCTTGGCGATTCACCTCAGGACCTCGGGTCTAGCGACGGTCGAAGGGAATCGAGTCGGACTGGCCGGCTTGTTTGGAGACCCAAACGACCTCGCGCTGGTCCTGCTCATGTATGTCCCTCTGTTTACCGAGCTGGCCCTATCGACCCATGGCCTCAGGCGTCTTTCCTGGAGTTTGCTACTCGCGATTCTGGTTGGCGGGATCTTCGCAACCGTGTCTCGAGGCGGTGCGCTCGGGCTCATGGTGGCGCTGGCGTTCACTTTCTACGACCGTGGTCGGGTGAGTTTTCGGCTTGCCCTGGCGCCGGCGCTCGTCGGGGTCGTCGTCGCCATGCTGTTCCTTGCGGGCTTGAACGACCGGACCAGCGGAGCATTCAAGCCGGGCGAGCTCGACGAATCCGCTCAGGGCCGGCTCGACATGTGGGCGTCCGGAATTCGTATGACAGCTCACAATCCGCTCTTCGGGGTGGGCTTCGGTCAATTCCCAGACAACTACCAGCGCTACGCTCGCAACCCCGTTCAGTTTGGGCCGCGAGATGCACACAACTCGTTCATCAAGGCTGCCGCGGAGACGGGGCTTGTCGGCTTCATCCCGTTCATGGCGCTCGTCTTTTTGACCATCCGTCTCGCCTACCGCAGCCGAAAGGCCGACGTGCCGAAAGACGAGCCGATGGAACGAGCCGTGCGCCGATCCATGTTTCCATCGATGATCGGCTTCTGCGTTGCCGCGTTCTTCCTGTCGCAATGCTGGAGCTGGTTCCTCTTCATCTTGTTCGCGCAGTCGGCATCCATTTACGAAATCTGGAACGCGGAGCCCGAGCCGTCGCGCCTCCCCCAAGATCTTGGCACGATGCGTGCTACAAACATTCGGCAATGAAGACACGAGGTGAATCCATTGCTCGACTCCGGATCGAGCTCAGCGGAGATCTTTGGGGCCACGACGCTCTATCGCTGGCCGATCGACTCCCTCTCTCCGAGCTGACGGGCGTCAAGTGCGTGGTCTTGTCTCTCGACAAGGTTCGCCAGATCGATCAGGCAGGGCTGGCCATGCTCGTGCGGCTCTACTCACACTTGCGGATCCGCGGCACGGAGCTGCAGCTCATCGATGTGCCTGCCACCGTCCACGAGCCGCTCCAGCGCGTGGGCTTCACCAAGCTGGTGTCCTGCGTGAGTCAGATCGATCGTGCGGTAGCTCACGAAACCATCGCCATGGGCGCTCACGTCGAAGCCTAGTGTTCGGATGGATGGGCGCGGCTGGCTTCGACCTCGCGGCGAATGCCCTCCCGCACGCCGACGCGCGGCTGCCACCCCAGCAGCTCTCGGCTGCGATCGCTGTCGAACCGCAGGCGCGCCAGCGCCGACTTGAGGCGGTACACACCGACCGGAGATTGGCGATTGAGCGCGCGAAACACCGGCTCGGACAGCCTGCCCGCCAAAAACACCAGCGGCCGGCCTATGCGGATGACCGGCGCCTCGTTGCCGACGGCCCTCAGTACTTCGTTCTGTGTCATCAAGTCCGAGTCGATGAGTTGCAGCACCTCACCGCCCGACACATCGCTGTCTTTGGCCAACACGATGGCATCCACCAAGTCATCGATGTACACGAGCGGCAGCGGCAGCTCGCCGTCACCGAGCACGAGCCAGCGGTCGCCGATGCGCCGGGCGACGGCTCCCGTGACGAGCGGATAGCCGTTACCAAAGATCTGCCCCGGACGTAGGATGACGGCGTCGAGGGCGCCGGCCGCCGCGCGTGCAGCCACCAGCTTCTCGGCCTCGAGCTTGCAGCGCGTGTACGCGCCTCGCTGGTCCGCGTGTGGCTCCAATGCAGTGCTCTCGGTGACGGGATCGCCATCGGACGAGCCTGCCCAGTCCACGACGGACATCGAGCTGATGTGCACGAGACGCTTGACGCCATGGTGCTCGCAGGCGTCCAGCACGTGCTGGGTTCCTTTAATCGTCGCGGTCTCGTGCTCCACGGCGCCGCCCTTCACCGCGGCGCCCACGTGGATTACGGTTCGAGCGCCCCGGACTGCGCGGTCTACCGCCTCGGGGTCGCCTAGATCGCCTACGACGACCTCGCAGTTGGCCGCTAGCGTCCCGGGGGCGCGCCGCTGAAACATGCGGACCCGCTGGCCGTCGTGCAGCAGGCGCTTCACCACAGCGCGCCCGAGCTTGCCGGAGGCGCCGGTGACGAGCACAGGCACGTCGTCAGAGACGTGGAGCTCCGCGTTGCGAGCGGCGTACGCATCGTCAGCTTCCCGCGCAATGCGCTCGACCCAGTCGACTACGACCGTCGCATCCTCGATGCTTACGGGCGGCGGTTCGCCCGCATCGAGTCGACGGTAGAAGTCGGCAATGAGGTTCCGCAGCCCCTGGAACGCCTTGACCTCCTTACGCACGAACTTCCAAACGCCGCGCGGCACGTCTACCAGCGGCTGCACCGAGTCGGTCACGGTGTTGAGCACTCGCTCGGCCGCTTTGGGCAGCGGGGTTGCGAGGCGCTTGGCGTGGAACATCGCGAACAGGTCCACGCGCATGATGCCGTGCGTGCCGTGGATGATGAGCTGACTCTGGATGGGCTTCGCGTTCCACGACAGCTGGAACTGGCCCAGCCCGTCGCGGCATTTCACGAGCGCGCGCCACTCGTCAAACGCGAGGTTGGGGTCCCCTCCCAAGCTCCGATATGCAGCCTCCACGTCTTCGATCGGCCCGAGCAGCTCCTGGATCAGATACAGGCAGTGAACGCCAAGGTCGCGGAAGGGATAGCCGGCGCTGCTGTACTGCGGTGGCAGGACACCGCCCTCGAATGGCGGGTATTCCGAGCCGCGCAAGATATCCACCGAGACGATGCGGCCGAGCTTGCCCGCACGCACGGCGTCGAATGCGCGGACAATCTGCGGGTCGTACAGCAGCGAGTGATTGACTGACGCGACCAGGCGCTTTTCCCGGGCGAGCTCGCCGACTTTTCGGCAATCACCGATGTCTTCGGCCAGCGGCTTTTCGATGAGCACGTGACATCCGAGCTCGAGGGCGCGAAGGGCGACGTGAGCATGGCTGCTGGGGGGCGTCAGCACGTGGACGGCCGTTGCGCCAGCGTCCACCAGTGCCTCCAGCGATTCGAACGCGCGCACGCCGTGACGCTCGGCCGCAGCGTTAGCCCGGTCTTGGTCGAGGTCTACGAAGCCCAAGAGCTCGCAGCCTGGAAGGTCTTGGATCGCGTAGACGTGATGTTCGCTGATGTTGCCGGCGCCGATGAGGCCGACGCGGTGAGGTCGTGCTTGAGCCGTAGTTCGCATCCGGCTGACATACGATTTTAGCGGAGGGTTCGCAACGTCGAGCCCATCGACGAATCGTCTTCGAGCCATGCCTCTGTGTTTTGAAGGAAGTGATCGGCAACCCTGTTTCGGTCATACCGTTGAGCCACGCGATCTAGGGCGTTCTTTCCCCTCTGCCGAGCGGTCTCTGGTTCAAACGTGTTCAGGGCTTCAATCCATTCTGCTTCCGATTCAGCTCGGAAGTAGTCAGCTTGTGGATCGAGTCCGATCCCTTCCACGCCCCGCTCTGTTGAAAGGCATGCAGTCGCGAACAGACTGCTCTCAATCGCTTTCACGCGGGTTCCACTTCCGTAAAAAATGGGCACCAGGTTGACGATCGCGGAGTGGTAATGCGGAATCACAGACTCTACCTGGCCAAGGAACTGGACTCTTGGATCGTGTAGGTACGAAGAAAGCCAGCTTCCATCCCCAGAGCCGACGATATCCAGGGAAAACGGCCGAGTGACCTTTGGCCAAACTCTTTCTAAAAACCACTTGAGTCCATCGCGATTGGGCGGCCAGTCCAGTCGACCAATGAAGAGGATCTTGCGGTCGTCGGCGGGCTGAGGGCGCTGGGGTTTGGCGTCCATGCCGATGGGAAGAGTTTCAACACGCGCTGCCGGAGCGAGCTGGCGAAATCGAAGCGTATCGGCGTCTGATACCGGGAACACGATTCGAGATGCCTCACAGAGCGAGGTTTCAAATCGTTGCACAGCCTTCCCCTGCCAACCCAAGAATCGCGCGGCCAGCCCCTTTCTTTGAGAAGCCGCTCGAGACCAAAGGTCTGCTCCGACATCGTGAGCTCGGAAGATCAAAGGGGCGGAGGGCCATTCAGCCAGCTCCTGCAACCAGGCTGCGGTGTGCAAACCGTCGAACACCACCACCGTCCCAGGTTCGGACACTGTGTGGAGAAGCTTTCTGCTGAGTTGCTTGGTCGAATACTGTGAAAGCGTCAGCGCTCGAAAGGGATGCCGGAGCAAATTCCGGAGGTGAAGACTTGGTCCGGGCCTGGGACGGCGAACGATCGCTGCACTTCGAACACCGAGCGTCTCGATGGCTTCCGACTCAGAAACCTCTTCGCCCTCCGGTATCATGGCCAGCAGGTCGATGACCGAGCCTTTCGAGCACAGAGCGGCGACGAGCTGTGTCGTCGCTTGCCGGGCACCGTCGTTGGCCGGTAGCGGCCATTTCGGGGTGATCCAAAGAATTCGTTTCATGTTCACCGATTCGTACCGGGGATGCATTGAAGCACACGGGGGTCGGGACTTCACGACGATTTGGACCGGCACTGACAAGGCCCCGTGCGCCACTTCCCCGCTTGTTCATGGGAACGAAGGGATTCGTGAGGCATGTCACTTTCCTTCTCGTTCTTGGGCCTCTAAACGATGGAAGGATCGCGCGCGATCCCTCAGGGAGAGCAGCGCCGAGATGGCCGGTCCGAAGAAAGGCCAAATAAAACCGGCGGACGGCAGCGATGTTTTCAATTTTGGATTATATGAAGCTTTCGACTACCAATCCCGACTACTAACCCAGGCGCCGATGCCCGAGTTCTTGGCTCAGTTTTCCGATCCCTCGTGGTCGGTACCCAGAGGTGTTTAATGACTTTCGCAAAAACAATCGCAGTTCTCACGCTTTCCCTGATGTGCATTCATTGTGCCGGATCGGACGATGCCGGACCGAATTTTGCGGGTAGCACTGAAAACGAGATTTCCTTGCTTTTCAACGGAGTCGACGGTCATGGAACCGCTGGAGATGTTTCCAGCACGCTCGGTGATTCGGTCGAGGTATTCTCGATTTCGATCTGGTTCAAAGCAGTGGAGGCACCCGCGGCTGGTGCCATGATGCTTCACCTCAACCCGGAGTCCCAAGGCGGTCGAAACTCGATGCAAGTTCGCCTCTACTGGGAAACCCCCAGCCAAGTGGCCTTTCACGTCACTCCAGATTTCGACGGGGACCCTGGCGCCATCTTGACCGCCGATGTGGCTGAGCCGCAGGAGTGGAACCACCTCGTGCTTACCTTTGATTCGCGAGCCGCCTCAGGCAATGTGGCGATGTATCTCAACGGAATTGCCGTAGACTCTGGGGATCAGGGGAACGCGCTTACCGCCGTCGGTAACATAGTGTTCGCCAGAGAGGGCGGCGACAAGAACTACTTCCACGGATACCTAGACGAAGTGGCCTTCTGGGACACTCCTCTAGGCAGCGGCGAAATCGAAGCCGTGTACAACGAGGGCAAGCCCAAGAACGTTCGATTCGACATCCCCGGGTATGAATCTTCGGCTTCGGTGCAAAGCCTTTGGAGAATGGGGGACGAGAACTTCTCAGGGGAAGAAAACGTATCTGACCTCGTCGGCCAGAACCACTTCACCATCGTGGGTGGAGGCTCCTTCGAGCCGGAGACGCCGTAGCTACGTACGCTACCGAGAAGGCCATGCCAGTACCCATTCCCCGACGTATTGGTCTAGTGGAAAGCATTCCTGAGCAAGGACCCGAGCCGCGGGCGATCGGGAGCTCCCGCGTCCTGACCGACACCGACATCTACCAGGATTCCCTGTGGTCGACGGCCACGGACTTCGTCGGCCGGGTGGGGACGTCCTCGTTCGGTCCGCTGGGGCGTTGGCTGGATCGGAAAAGCAGCTCCAGCGCCGTGCTCAAGGCCCTCAAGCTCTTGATCCATGAGGGGGACTACGACGCCGTCGTCACTGGCGATCTGAGAACAGGGCAGATTCTTGGATTCTCGCGCACACTACTGAGGACCCGTCGGCCGATTCACGTCCAAACGGAGATCACGCTCGACAGAGAAAATGACTCGTTCCTCTGGAAATTGAAGCGAGGTTTTCAGCGCCTAGCGTTCGCCTCCACCGATCTGCTGGTGACGTCAGCCCTTGGGGAGGTCGACATCTACAGCCAGAGGCTCCGCATTCCGCGCGAACGCTTCCGCTTCGTTCCGTTCCACACGAACGTCGTAGACCCGGGGCCCGTCGGAGAGGAGCGAGGTTACGCGTTCAGCGCGGGAAGGTCAGGGCGCGACTTCGAGGTGCTCGCTCGGGCCGCTGAGGGGCTGGACATGGACTTGGTCGTCCTGGCTAACGCCGCTAGCCTAAAGGGCGTGACGTTCCCGAGCCGCACAACGGTGCTCGTCGATCAGCCGTACGACCAATACCTCGAGCTGCTACACGGCAGCGATTTCGTCGTTGTGCCTCTTACCGATCTTCCGCGATCCACGGGTCAGGTCGTCACCTTGGAGGCCATGGCCATTGGAAAGGCGGTCATCGTTACGGAGACGGTCGGGACGGTGGACTACGTGGAATCAGGTGAAAACGGCTTGCTCGTCCCGCCCGGCGACGCGGAGGCCCTCGCCACTGCAATGCGACGGTTGAGCGAAGACCCCGAGCTCCGTGCGCGTCTCAGTGCAAAGGGCCTCGAGTCCGCGCGTCGCCATACCTTTCGGATCTACGTCGAGGAAATCCTGGAGCAGGTGGAGCGCGCCGTCGCCAACGGACAGCGATGATCGGCGGAGATCAAGGATGAGACGAAGTGATTGAGTCGGTCCGCCAGCTTCACGCAATGCTCTCTCCTTCTGAAAAGAGAGGAGCTTTGAAGCTGCTGTCCCTCATGGGCACGCTCGCGCTTCTCGAGGCGACGGGCGTGGCGTCCATCATGCCGTTCCTCGCAATTCTTTCATCCCCGGACCTCATCGAAACCAATTCGGCACTGGCGAAGCTGTCCGCATGGACGGGCGTGACGTCTGCAGATCAGTTGTTGATCCTCACGGGCGCCTTCGTCTTCGTCCTCGTGGTTTCGGCTTTGGTCCTGCAGGCACTCGTCGTCTGGGCGCAGTATCGGTACGCCGGAAATTTGATGCACTCTTGGAGTTGCAGAATTGTGGAGACCTACTTGCAGCAGCCCTATGAGTGGTTCCTCGCGAGGCACAGTTCTGAGTTCTCTGCCAGCACCATCAACGAGGTCAATCAGGTCATCTACCATGCGGTCTTGCCGTTGCTCTTGATCGCGAGCAATGCCCTCGTCGCGATCGCCGTCTTCGCCTTCCTGCTCATCATCGACCCGGTCTTGGCCATCACGACCGTCGTCGTTCTCGCCGGTGCGTACGTAACGACTTACCGTTTCCTCAGGACTCGGATTGTCCAGGCGGGTGAGTCGTGGCTCGATTCAAACCAAGGTCGATATCACGTCTTGGCTGAAGCATTTACAGGGATCAAGGAAGTCAAGGTCCTCCATGCGGAGAAGTCCTTTGCCAGGCAGTTTGACTCGGTGTCACGCCGTATGTGCGACGCGATGATCAGGTACAAGGTGGTCGGACAGGTGCCGTCCTTCGCGCTACAAGCGATCGTGTTTGGTGGGATGCTCCTGGTCGTTCTCTACGTGCTCGCGACGAGTGGAGGTTTCGCGGCTGGCCTGCCAATAATCGGGCTCTACGCCTTCGCCGGCTACAAGATGATGCCGGCCCTTCAGCGGATCTACGTGCAGTTCTCCGAGATGGAGTTCTCCTCGGTCGCGCTCGGGTCTCTCGAGGGGCCGCTTCGGTTCGTCAGGGACCCGGCCAGCGGCGTGGAGACCTTCGAGGCAGGGCAGGAAACCGGGACGCGGATCAGGTTGACCGAACAGCTCGAGTTTCGAGATCTCGTCTATCGGTATCCTGGTAGCGATCTTCCAACCCTCAAGCGCATGAGCTTTGCGATCAGGGCAGGATCCAAAGTCGGGATCGTAGGTTCGACAGGCTCGGGCAAGACCACGACGGTGGACCTCATCTTGGGATTGCTCCGACCCTCGTCCGGCAGTGTGCTCGTCGACGGAAAGGAAATTGAAGACGCGCAGCTACGGCCTTGGCAGGCTTCGATTGGGTATGTTCCGCAGGTCATTTTCCTCGCAGACACCAGCCTCGCTGGAAACATTGCTTTTGGAGTGCCGAAAGAGCGAATCGACCTCGGTCGGGTCGAGGCGGTATCGAAGCTCGCGAGCCTCCATTCCTTCGTAGTCGATGAATTCCCAGATAGATATGAGAGCCGAACGGGGGAACGCGGTGTTCGTCTCTCTGGCGGAGAGCGGCAGCGCGTCGGTATTGCGCGAGCGCTGTATCACGACCCCGATGTCTTGATCTTGGACGAAGCCACCAGCGCACTCGATAACGTCACTGAAAGGCTCGTCATGGAAGCAGTCGATGGCCTTGCTCCGAGCAAGACGGTGATCATAATCGCCCATCGCTTGAGCACTGTGAAGAACTGCGACACAATCTTTTTTCTCGAAGATGGTGTCGTTTCTGCGCAGGGAACCTACGACGAGCTGCGTGTTGCGCATCCGCAATTTCAGCTGCTCGCCGAAGGCGAAGCGGTTGAAGAGAGCTTGCCCCACTGATGGTGGAGCGGCGTTCCTTGGGAGCAAGCCAATGAGGATTCCTTGACGAGCTATAGACAGAGTCACCTGCAGAAGTCCGGCCATGATTACGACGCCGACCTCGCCGCCGGTTCGCTGAACCACTTCATGCAGATCCGCGAATCCGAGTTGGTCGACGAGTTCTTGAAGGGCATCGCGACCGGGCCTTCGAAGCGATACCTAGACTTCGCGTGCGGCAGCGGTCGCATTCTGCAGCAGATCTCGCCTCACTTCGGAGAGACGGTCGCCGTCGATGTTTCCGCGAGCATGATGGAGCAGGCGCGCGAGAAGGTCCCGGGCGCGACCTTTCACCTTGCGGACCTGACCAAGGACGATCCCAATCTCGGGTGCTTCGACCTGATCTCCGCCTTCCGTTTCTTCGGCAATGCGGAGCACTCGCTCCGAGCCGCCGTGCTGGGGGCGCTGCGTCCGCGCGTCAAGGACGACGGCTTCCTTCTGATCAACAACCACCGCAATCCGGGTTCGCTTCTATCGCGCGTTTCGCGCCACACCGTCGGCATGGACCTCACCTATGACAGGTTGAGGGACCTGCTCGCTCAACACGGGTTCTCCATCGTCCGTCAGGCTCCCATCGGCGCCTGGATGCTGCGCCACAAATGGACCAACCGCCGGGCCTGGGAAGGGTCGCTCGGGAAACTCGGTGAACGCTTGACCTCGCTCCCCTTCCTCGCGCCCTACGCCCCGGACATGGTGCTGCTAGCCAGGCCCGTCTGAGGCGTATACGGTGCCGCCCCTATTGACAGACTGGCAAGAGACGGGCTGGAAGCCTTTCGAGGCCCTTCTTCCCCTTAGGCGCAGCCGCCTTCTGGCTCTGAGCCTGAAGTCGGGAGAGCTCTGCCTCAGCCACGGCTCAACGCCGATCGTGGACCATGCGGGCTCCTCGTCCTTCACCTGGGAGCCCTTCTCGTTCGACGCACCTGAGTTCACCAAGCCCCGGGAGGCCCACCTCTGCCTGGTCCTTCTGCCCTCCGTAGTATCGGGCAGGGATGCCAGGCGCGGCTTTGTCGACCGGGCATGGGAAATGCTGGAGCCCGGGGATACGCTCGTCATCGGGTCCGTCAACGCCCGCTCGCTCGACAGCTATCGCCTCTTCCGTCACGTGCGCAAGTTGGAATCCCAGACGAGAGCCTACGCTTGCGTCGGTCGCTCGAACTCCGAATCCGCGCCCAGCCTCGTTTCCTGCCGGCAGGACATGCAAGCGCACTTCTACCGCCGGAGCGTGTACCCGCGTACGTTCTTGCGCAAGCTCGCATACGAGTGCGCCAGCAGGGCGGGTGTCTATCCCTGGCTCTCCGCCGAGCATCTGCTGGTGGCGGAGAAAAGGGGCGCGCGATGTTGAAAGACTTCTATCGGATCTTGGTGGAGCTAGAGCTCACGACCGCTTCCGAGATGGATTTCGACATGAACGTCCACCACGGCCACCATATGTCATGTTACCTGCGCAGCAGGACCGGCGAAAGCTACTTCATGAAAGTCGTCGGGCCGGAGGAGCGCGAGACGCTGGAGCACGAGCACGCGGCCCTGACGAAGGTCTACGCCCGAGCGCCACGAAACGTGGCGCGGCCCCTGGGCTTGGTGCAGTGTGGCAACCGGTACGTGCTCCTGCTCGAGGACAAATCGGCGAGTGCTCCGCGAGACCTGTCGGCCGTGATGTACCCTGATGCCGCCGTGGACGCCTGGGTCGAGTTCTTCGACACTTTGACCTCGTGCGGCGCCGCGCGTTGGGAACAGGGACTGAGCCCCCCGGACCCCACAGGCTTCTTCGAACGAGAGCTCCCGGCCCTCAGCGACTACATTCGCGACGAGGGGCTCTTGACCCAGTTGCGATCCGAATGGATCAGCCAGCACGGCGACATGTCGGCATTCAACTTGGGCTTGAATGGCGCGACTCCGATCGTCTATGACTGGGAAGACTACGGCAAACTAGGCCTCCCCGGCCTGGACCTGGCGGTTCTCATCGGCTCCCTGCTGGACTACCAGCCGGGACCGCTGCGCGAGTTCTTGAACGAGCGACAGGCCGACTACCCGGCATTCCAGAGATTGGTCGAAGCCTGCGGGTTGACCGTCTCCGACTTCCGCCAGCGGATCCCGCTCTACTTCGGTTGCTTCCTGTGGCTGAAGCGAAGTCACGGATACGGCCAAGAAATCCAGAAGCAGATCCACGCCCTGATCGACGAGCTCTTGCGCGAACCTCTCACGGCCTGAGGGAAGCCATCGGCTTCGAAGAGGCGCGACACGTGCCCAGCTCGATCGCAAGAATGCGCGTCGCGCGGGAGAGAGGTTTACAGCAGCCCTCTTCGAGAAAACGGCTGCGAGCGTGCTAGGCTGCAAGCGACGTCGACGCCATGATCCAGAAACCCGCCACACACCGTCCGATCTACGTTGGCATCTTGCTACTCGCCTGCGCAGCCGCGTTCTGGTTCGCCTTGAACGCTTACAGAGCATCCCAACAGCGCGCCGGCGCACTCCAGACATTCGACCAAGTTCCAGAGGTTCCATTGAGCTCGGCTCGAGCGAAGCTGGGGCCGGCGGCGCCAGGCACGACCACAGTCGAGCCGAAGCGCATCGAGGGGGTGTTGACGAACCCGGGCATGGGATTTACCAGCTTCCACTTCGGCTGGTGGTGCAATCTGCCGCCAATCACCTATCCGCCAGAGCAGTGCGCCAAGCGCGTGCTTCAACACTGGCCGGAGAACTACCCGAAGTCTGCGACCGCCTACTTTCGATGGCACTGGCGCGACCTCGAGCCGCAGCGCGGCAAGATCGACTTCGAAATGGTGGACGCTGCAATCCAGTCCGCCAACCGCCTGGGTATGACTTTTGCGTTTCGCGTCATGACGGTCGAGGGAGGGAAATCCGGAGTGCCGGAATGGTTGACGAAACCGCCATACGGCGTGTCGGGCGAATGGCGCCCGGGTCGCGATGGCGACACCTTCTGGCCGGACTATCGCGGCGCTACCTTCCAGCGTGAGCACGCGCGGCTGATCAAAGCCTTGGGAAACCGCTACAACGGCCATCCCGCGATCGATCACGTCGACATCGGGACGGTGGGTTGCTGGGGTGAATGGAATACGGCTTGCCTGTCGAACGTCGAGAACATCGTCGACGTATACCGCCCATCGGGTCGCAAGGAGCGCAAACGGATCGTGACGGCTCTCACCGACCTCATCGACCATCACCTATCGGCGTTCTCCGAGACTCCGGTGGTCATGTTGTCAATGGATGCGGAGAACGTCGATATCCTGATCCACGCCACCAAGCGGGGCGCCGGCTGGCGCGTCGACTGTTGGGGGGACTGGGGGTTGTGGGGCGGTTCTTGGAGCCACCAGGGCAAGCTCTATCCATCCATGCTTGCGGCCGCGAGGGCCTCTGATCCCCGTTTCGTCGACGTCTGGAAGCGGGCGCCGGTCCAGCTCGAGATCTGCGCGACGCTCGACCGCTGGCATGAGCTCGGATGGAGTGCGTCCAAACCGGATGGGAAGGTTCACAAGACCTTCCAATGGGGTCTAGGGCAGCATGCTTCGGTGCTGAACGCCAAGTTCAGGCCCGTGCCAGCCCCGTACGTGTCGGCGATCGACGAATTGCTCGAGCGAGTCGGGTACCGATTCGTCGTCGACGGCTTCAATCATCCGCAAAGCGTCCGCCCTGGCTCGAGCGTCACCTTCATTTCGGGCTGGAGCAATCTCGGCGTGGCGCCAGCCTACTTGCCTAGAGAGCTGACGTATCGGCTGCGCCGTAAATCCAAGTCGGTGACTTTTTCGAGCAGCCAGGACATCAGGACCTGGCTTCCCGGAAGCTGGAACGTACGTGAACCCCTGACGATCCCTTCCGACCTGCCCCCCGGGACCTATGAAATCGACTTGGCCCTCCTGGATCGGGACGGCAGCGCTCCGGACACCAAGGCTCTGCCGCCGCTCCATCTCGGCATCGCTGGCCGTAGACCGGACGGCTGGTACACGGTCTCGAAGTTGACCGTGGAGGCAAAGTGATTGAATCGGTCAAGCAGCTCGAGTTTCGAAATCTCGTCTATCGGTACCCTGGCAGCGAGGATCCAACCCTCAAGCGTATGAGCTTTACGGTCACGGCAGGATCCAAAGTCGGCATCGTGGGCTCGACAGGATCGGGCAAGACCACGACGGTAGACCTCATCTTGGGATTGCTCAGACCCTCGGCTGGCAGTGTGCTGGTCGATGGAAAGGAAATCGAAGACGAGCTGCGCGTTGCTCATCCGCACTTTCGGCTCCTCACCGAGGGCGAAGCGGCCGAAGAGAGCTTGGCGCACTGATGGGTGAGCGACGCGACGTCATTCTGGGTGCGGGCTTGGCGGGGCTCTCTGCAGCCCACACGCTCCAAAGCGCTGGTCAGCGAGAGTGGCAAGTCTACGAGCGCAACTCGACGCCTGGCGGATTAGCGCGGACGGCGCTCGTCGACGGCTATCGTTTCGACTACGGCCCGCATATCCTTTTCACGATCGACGACGATATTCGCGAGCTCATCCAGGATCTTCTGGGCGAGAACTTCCACGCACAGGACCGCAAGGCCTACATCTATCATCACGCGCACGACCTCTACACGCGGTTCCCGTTTCAGGCCCACCTGCACGGCCTGCCGACAGAGCTCGTTGCCGACTGCCTGAACGGTTTGGTCCGAGCGGTCGAGCGCCAGGCCCGGGGCGAGTTCCATCCCAAGAACTACCTGGAATGGATGCGTGGCTTCTTTGGCGATGGAATCACCGAGCACCTGATGCTTCCTTACGCCAGGAAGATTTGGACCATCGAGCCCGAGCGCATGGATTTCAGCTGGATCGGCCGCCGTGTGCCCACACCCGATGTGGAGCGCATCATTCGCGGCGCCCTGAGCGACGAGGTCGACCAGGTCGGGGCCACCTCTCAGTTCTGGTACACGAAGCGCGGTGGCATCGAGCCTCTGCCGCGGGCCCTGGCGGCTCGGGTCGAGAACATCCATCTCGAGCGAACCGCGGTGAAGATCGAGCTGCCGAACAAGCAACTGGTCTTCGAAGACGGGGAGGTCGTGCCGTTCCGGCACCTCGTCTATTCGCTACCGTTGCCGTTTCTGCCGCGCTTCATCGACAACTTGCCGCCCGCGGTTGAACGTGCCTGCGACGACCTTCAGTACCAGGGGATCCACTGCGTCAACCTCGGCATCGATCGCGAAAACATCTCCGACAAGCACTGGATTTACTACTACGAAGATAGCTTCCCGTTTCACCGGCTATCGCTGCCAGCCAACTTCAGCCCCGACACCGTCCCGGCCGGCAAGAGCTCAATCTCCACCGAGGTCGCCTTCTCCTCGCACCGGCCAGTCGACGCCGCCAGCGCAAGAGAAAGGACCATCGAGGCGGTTAAAGTTGCCGGGCTGATCACGGAGGACGACCGCATCGAGCTCGTCCACAGCGAAGAGATCTACCCCGCATACGTCATCTACGACCTGGACCATGCGCGCAATGTCGAGACGATTCGCAGCTGGCTTCGCGAGAACGACATCTGGAACGTGGGCCGTTTCGGCGAATGGCAGTACTTCAACATGGACCACTCCATGCGCAGCGGCCGCCGCGCCGCCGAAGAAATTCTAGCCCTCGACGCCTGACGAGCTCGCTCGAGTCCTGGTGACCTTGGTTCGTCGTCGACGGTCACCCCTGGTGTGGTATTGTACCGCCGCCCAGCCGTCGGCGATTGATCGGACTTCCTTGGCCGCACGGGTAGAACAATGATGCGCACGAAGAAACCGGAGCACGCGGCAGTGGTGCTCGGGATGTTCGAGACGGGTTTGGCCGTCGTGAGGGGCTTGGGCCGGGCCGGAATCCGCGTTCTCGGTCTCGACCATCGTTTTGGGACGGGTTTTCGCTCCAAGTACGTGAAGGCCTCAGTTTGCCCCGAGCCGCTCTCGAATCCGGATGGGTTCATCGACTACCTGGCGCGTCTCGCCGAGTCCGAGGAGCATAAACCCGTTCTCTTTGTCACCTCCGACGACTTCCTCTTGGCTGTTTCACGCAATCGAGAGCGATTGCAGGAGTCTCTACTTCTGAACGTTCCCGATGCCGACACCCTCGAGTCGATTGCGGACAAGTATCGGCAGTACGAGCTCGCTCGCAGCGCGGGCGTTCCGGTTCCAGCGACCGTCGTGCTCGAGAAGCCAGCAGACCTAGAAAAAGTGCGGCACCAGGTTCCGTTTCCGGTATTCGTCAAGGCCCGTGAGGTGACCTCCTGGCGGAACGAAATGGGCGGAGCACTGAAGGGCTTCGTCGCGAACACCCCGGAGGAGTTGGCGATCCAGGTCGACGGGCTGCTCGCCAGAGGTCTGGCGGTGTTGGTTCAGGAATTGATTCCCGGACCCGATACCAACCACTTCAAGGCCTGCTGCTACGTCTCGACGCGCGGAGAGGTCGTGCGTTCTTTTGCGCTTCGAAAGCTTCGACAGCAGCCGCCCGGCTTCGGCTTTGGCTGCCTCGTAGAAAGCGTGTACGATCCGGACGTTCTGAACTTGGGCAAGCGCTTTCTCGAGTCGATCGGCTACCGGGGCATCGGCTCGGCGGAGTTCAAACGCGACGAGCGCGACGGCGAGCTCAAGTTGATCGAGCTCAATCCGCGCTACTGGCAGCAAGCCGCCCTCGCAGAGCGCTGCGGCGTCAACTTCCCACTCGCTCAGTACCTGGACCTCAGCGCTGGGGTCCCGGCCCAAGCGACACGCTACGAGGAGCACGTGAAATGGTTGAACTTCTTCGCGGATATGGACTCCTTTCGCGTTTACCGCCGGCGCGGCGAGCTGACATTCAGAGCTTGGATACAAGGTCATCGTGGCCCCAAGATCTATTCCAACTTTGCAGCGGATGATCCGATCCCCGGTCTGTCGGCCGTCGCCAAGAACCTCATGGAACGACGACCCATGCGGACGATCGCCGAACAGGCACGGTGCGCTTTCCCGAGGAGCGGCGATGGTGCCTAGCTCAAAGAACGTGCTCATCACCGGTGGAGCGAAGGGCTTGGGTGCTCACCTGGCACGACATCTCTGTGCCGAAGGGCACCGGATTTTGGTGCTGGATCGCACCGCTGTCGAAGACTTGGCACCGGACTACCAACAGATGCTGGCTCAATACATGACGGTCGATCTCGGCGATGAGTTGGCGGTTCGCGACTGCATTGCAGGAATGCTTGCGAGCAACGAAGGACGGATCGATGTCCTGATCAACAACGCAGGGGCGCGAAGCTTTCAGGAGTTCTCCGCTTTCGACGCCTACGAGATCGAACGTTGCATCCAGGTCAATTTCAAAACGCCGCTGCTCCTCACCCATGCGCTCCTACCTCTCATGAAGCAGAACGGGTATGGAAGAATCATCAACATCGGTTCGCTCTCCGGCTTCCGAGGATACGGTTCCGGAAGCCTCTACTGCAGCACCAAGGCCGCGCTCGCCGTCTTCACGCAAAGCGTGGGCTCCGAGCTGGCGGCGAGCGGCGAGGGCGTCACGATCAACGCGATCTGCCCCGATTCCTTTCGTACTCGCGAGGGGGAGGAGCTGCCGGGGTTCGAGGAGACGCTGAAGACCACCGCCCGAACCGTCGATACCCTCTTGCGGTCGAGGACGAACGGCGAGGTCATCCCGGTCGCGAGCCGACGGCGTCTTTTCGCGGAAGCCTCAGTCGGGCTGCGCAAACATACGTCTTGGCTTTTCAAGCGCAAGTAAGGTCTGAAGGGTAGAGAGGGGTGCTAAGTCTCCGAACCTCGAGCGATTCGCTTCAAGCGCTCCACTCCGCTGACATACTGCGCAAGGACCGAAAGTTCTTCGGGAAACGGCAGGCGCTTGGTCTTGAAGGGTCCATCCGTCCCTCTCCGAAAAGAAGCCGGGTCTGCAAAACCGATTTCCGTGCTCAAGCCCCCGACGAACCCCATCGCGCGCACAGTTGCGATCTCTCGGTCCCCGAAATCGACGTAGCGGCCATTGGGAAAACAGAAAATGGGAACCGGGTGCTGGGCTTCTGCGCGCAGGCGACGCCAGGATTCGGTGATCTCCCAGACGGCTTGTTCCGGTCGAGCGCGGCTCAGGATCGGATGGCTGACCGTGTGTGGCCCAAAGGTCATTCCCCGTCTTTCGCAGCTTCGTACCTGCTCCCAGGTCATCGGCGCATGGCCAAGGGGCGCGCGGTCCGGCAATTCAACCTCGGCTTCCCGGGCGAGGCGCGCAATCGCCTGATGCTTCTCGTCATCGTCCAAGACCTTGCAGCGTTCGGCGAAATCTGCGCTCATCGCGCTCGGCCCCGATACGGAGCTCAAACGATATTGAACCGCAGCCCGGCCCATCCGGACCGAAATCGATTGACGAGCCGTATTGGAGAAAATGTACTCGATCTTGTCGGCCCAGAGCCATAGGTCGCCGTCCAAGAATCCGGTCGCGACGAATGTGGTGACCGGACAATCGAAGGCGCTGAAAATCGGTGCGCCGATCTCCGCCTGGTCCAAGTATCCATCATCGACCGTGAATGCGACTGCGCCGCGAAGCTTCCGTCCACGTCCCGCCAGTCTTTCGAAAAGCTCCGCAAGCGGCACGATCTCGTACTTGTTTCGACGAAGATACTCCAAGCCTTTGCGCAACTGCTTGGGGTCCAGGCCGGCAACTCCGGATTCAACATCTTGAAACCGGTGCAACATGAGAACGGTCGCACAGTGGCGCTGCACGTACCTGAAGGAGGAGGCAAAACCCGGCAACATGAGCACCCTGTGGTACACGCGCTTTGCGCGCTCCATCGGCGCTCTCACATGTTTGGAGATAGGCGTCAGCTTGCAAGCATACCAGGGCGCTTGAAGGAGCGTCCATGCGATTGCGGCGCGCCGCCGGAGGGTCCGAGCTGCTCCGGAGTGGGCCGCACCATCTTGTTCGAGGATGAGCCCGGGCATGGCATCTGCTGGAGCTCGGATCTACAGCTTCGGTCGGCTGGCACTTGGAGCTTTTGCGAGTACGGAGCGGGTCATGAGATCAAGGTGCGTGATGGCGGCCGTCGCCCTCGTAGCGATCGTGGCGGTGGGCACCCCCACGGTCGGCAGGGCAGAACCCAAGAAATGGCATGCCGGCGTGCTTGGAGGCGGGGAGTTCAACTTCGCGCCCAACCTCGACAAGCAGCTCAGCGGGCACGGCTGGGCCGGGTTCGACAGCGTCGGGGAGGGTATCGTCGGCGGTGGCAACCTTCGCCTGTTTTACAACACGACCAAGGTCCACGTGGGGATCGAGAGGCTCACGTTCGCCCATGACAAGCTGGCGTTTTTTGCCTTCCTCGAAGGCGAGGCCGTCATTTCGCAGCTGCTCAACGACTACTTTCAGCAAGGCCGCCGAATCAGCGAGTACGGGATCAAGGCGAGCTACGCGCTGCTGCACAGCAAGTTGCAGTGGTATCCCGGCAAGCACCAAACCATCGAGATCCTCGCGCCCGTACGGTATTGGTGGTTTGGCGATCGGACCTCGACCTCGCCCGACTTCACGCTCCCGCCCAACACCTGGGTGTTTGAGCCGCGCATTGGGTACAACTTCTGGAAGATCGAGGTGCCCGGCGAGGAGTGGGAGAGCCACCGAGTGTTTCCCCGCATCAAGGGAATTGCCGTGGGGATTGACGGCGGGCTCAACGTGCGGTCCGACGCACGGCCCTGGGGCATTCCGGATGGACGAAACGACCCGGGCAAAGTCCTCTACAGCGTGGCGCAATGGCTCAAGGCCGGCTGGCAGTTGGGACGCTTCGTCCGGCTCCAGCTCGACGAGTGGGCCAACTACGGTTGGAGGCAAGACGACATCTCGCGTCAGCGCATCGGCGGCGCCAGCCCTTATGTGATTCCGGTGCCCGGCCTTCCCTGGCCGGCGCTGATCAGCGAACGGCTCTTTGCCGGCCAGCTCGGCCTTCATCTCAAAGCCAAGGAAAGCTCGCCACACGAGTTCGGGCTCTTGGTGGCGGGTGGTGCCTTCAACGACGTCTATCGCGTCGGCGCGCTCAACACCTACGGCGGCGCCGGCGGCCTCACCGTGTTCGGCGATTTGCGCTTTGGGCCCACCGGCCGCTACCAGGTCAACATCCGCGGTAGCTGGGGCTTCCCGGCCGTTTGGATAGAGGACCCTCCGTACATCGCCTTGCTCGCGGCGCTTGGCGTCCGCATCTTTTGAGTCGCGTCAGCAAGGCCCCAGCTCGTCGGATCTTCCTTCCTTTGGGAGCTGTGCGAGGCTAGCTTTCGGGCGCCGGCTCCTGGGGCTTTGTCTTCCAGCGACCGTCGGTGCTGAATGCGGACCAGGCCCATCGTACCCAAGCGACCAGACGGAAGGCGAGCCACAGGGACCAGGCGAGCATGAGCAAACGCCAGACCCAAATGCTGAGA
>Ga0316197_10000218_pt1 | contig 42636 bp, 40 predicted proteins | sample OudBiesiAoxic_MG_FD_204939 | JGI IMG/M metagenome (GOLD analysis project Ga0316197, IMG submission 204939) | Coastal sediment microbial communities from Oude Bieten Haven, Netherlands - site A oxic | ecosystem: Environmental > Aquatic > Marine > Coastal > Sediment | place: Netherlands... | reverse complement strand
TCCAGCAATAATTTGCTTTTTTCCATTTGATAAGTCATTTCGTTTTCTTTTTGCCATAAAAAATAGCCTCCTTTAGTAATATTATTACCACAGGAAGCTAATTCTTCATATTTTATTTACCGGTTCTTCTAGATAAACCGTCATAGTCAAAAATAAGTTTATTTCTTTTTTACCGGTTCTTGTCTTTCTTCATCTTTTAAGAGTGAAAAATTTATATGACAATATCCACTTGGATTTTTTTCTAGGTACTCCTGATGAAATTCTTCAGCATCATAAAAATTTTCCAATTTTTTTACTTCTATAACTATACTTTTAGAATAACTCCTACTCTGATCTTCTATATATTGTTCTACAACTTCTCTATCTTCAGTTTCTATATAATATACCCCACTTCTATACTGAGTTCCTATATCTCCTCCTTGTTTATTTAATGATGTTGGGTCTATAATTCTAAATAGATGATTCAATATCATTCGTAATGATATTATTTTTTCGTCATACTCTAAATAACATGCCTCTACATGTCCTGTTTTACCCGTACAGACCTCTTTATAAGTAATCTTTTCAGTTTTTCCATTGGCATAACCTGATTTAGTAGACAAAATTCCTTTTACTCTTTTGAAATAAGCTTCTACACCCCAGAAACATCCTCCTGCCAACACTATTTTTTTCATAAAATCACCTCCTAATATAGGTATACCACAAATTTTATATAATAAAAACCCTCTATCTATACTAGTATAGTAGAAGGTAATTTTTTTTACATATTTGATATTTTTTTACAAATTCTAACTAATTGAGCAGTATAGGACATCTCATTATCATACCAAGCCAAAACTTTTATTATTTGATGCCCATCTACTGTCATGACTGTTGTACACTGTGAATCAAATAAAGATCCATAATGCATTCCTATACAATCAGAAGAAACAATAGGATCATCTGTATAACCTAACGTTTCATTAGATGCTTCTTTCATAGCTCTATTAATATCTTCTACTTTAACTTTTGTTTTTAGTCTAACCATAAGATCTACACAAGAACCAGTTACAGTAGGTACTCTTATAGCCGCTCCTCCTAATTTCCCATCAAGGTGTGGAATTACCTTACCTAAAGCTTTAGCTGCTCCTGTTGTTGTCGGAACCATATTTCCTGCAGCAGTTCTTCCCCTTCTTGAATTAATCCCTTTTTTATGAGATCCATCTAAAGTATTTTGGTCATTTGTAAAAGCATGAACGGTAGTCATATATCCTCTTATTACTCCAAATTTATCATCCAAAACTTTTACAATTGGAGCTAAACAATTTGTTGTACAAGATGCTCCTGATATTATTGTCTCACTTCCATCTAAAATATTATCATTTACATTATATACAATTGTTTTTATATCTCCAGAAGCTGGGGCTGAAATAACTACTTTTTTTGCTCCAGCATCTATATGAGCCTGTGATTTCTCTTTAGAGGTATAAAATCCACTACATTCTAGAACTACATCTATTGCTAGATCTTTCCACGGTAAATTTATTGCTTCTTTCTCTGTAAATACTCTGACTTCTCTATCATCTATTATTATCTTATCCTCTATATGCTTTATTAAATTTTCTTTAAACCTTCCTTGAGCAGTATCATATTTTAACAAATAGGCTGCAGTTTCTGACCCACTCATACTATTTATTGCTACTACTTCAAATTCAGGATTATCTTCCATTACTCTTAACGCTAACCTTCCTATTCTTCCAAAACCATTTATCGCTACCTTTATTGACATGTTTCCTCCTTAAGAATATATTAAAAATTTTTACATCTAAATATAACCCTTTTTCACCTCAAAAGTCAATAAAAGTATTAAAAAAAGTTCAATTGTTAATCTTTTTTTGATTAATAATTGAACTTTTAAGAAGAATTTATATTTAAAAATCTAATATTATAGACTTCAAATAAAAAAACATCTTAGATTAGGGAGCCTTTATTCTTATTTCAAAATTATATTTAATTTTTTATAAAATTTCTATACAATAAATATAGCATAAAATATTTTTGTATGCTATAATTATTATTATGGATGTTATACTATACAAATATATGTTAAGAATTAAAAAAACCTTCCTAAGAAATAGATTATGGCTCTACTAATTAGGAAGGTTAAATTAAACTATATACAATTAACTTGTTAAACTGTTGCTGGAGTTCCTTTTTTAGAATCTTTTAATAATTTTATAGCCGTATATAATACTACTGCTATTACTACTTTAGTTAACATTGCAATAGATAATCCTGTTACTAAATAAGCTGCTATTACTACCCCTATAACACCAAATATAATATTCATTAAAGTTGCTTTTCTATTGTAAGCTCCAGCCTTAATAAACTTAACACTTGCTGCAGGCATAAGATATGCACAAGAACCCATCATAACTGGAAATGCTACTAAAGGACTTAGACCTAAAGCATATACTAAAGCCATACAAGGTGCATATAAACCTATTCCTAAAGTCATTAAAGCTCCTAGTATAAAGTTTCCTACTACTGCTATAACTAATTTAATTCCAGATAACCCTACTGCATCTCCTCCACCTTGAATTAATCCAAGTTGTTGAGCAACCATTATCAATACTACTACTATCAATGCTGATCCCATATAAAGCTGTACTTTTTTCTCATCTAATTTAGCTACAAAACCTGCCCCTAATATAGCACCTAAAGTTGCTGCAACTAACATAGAAATTAATGTTATTGGTTCAACTTCAACTTTTTTTATAAATATAAAAGCTTCAGCCATTACAGGAATAGTCATCGCTGTATTTAAAGTTCCTGGTAAAATTCTATCATGGACTAAATTAAATTGCTTAAAAAGTGCTGTCATTGGTGCAAATCCACCAATACCTAAAGTATCAAAGAAATTTACTCCAAGACCTATACCAGCATGTGCCACTGTACTTCCTTCATCTTCCGCAGTATTATTAGTTTTGAACTCTTTATAGTCTTTAGCAAAAACAACTAAATACCAAATTCCCATGACTCCTAATATCCCTAGTAATATTTGTACCATTTTATACCCCCTAGTTTTTTATTTTAATGAGGATCCATATTTTTATGGATCCTTTTTCTATTAATAAATGATTTATTTTATCTCAATGAAAATCCATATTTTAATGGATCTGTTGGATCTACATATAAATGATTTACTCCAGTAATATATGCACTTGCTGTAATTTGTGGAGTCACATATTTTACTCCATCTTTTTCAAATGTTTCTAATATCTCACCAGTAAATTTAGTTTCAATTATACTCTCATAAACAAAGTTTTCCCCTTTTGCTAACTTTCCTTTGCTAAATAATGTAGCCATCTTAGCACATGTTCCTGTACCACAAGGTGATCTATCTACCTGTCCTTCTCCAAAAACTACTACATTTTGTAAAGTAGCATTTTCACTCTTTGCAGGTCCATATATCTCTACTAAATCAATTGTCTTGATGTGCTCTAACTCAGGATGTTTTACTATAATTTGCTCATTGGCAGCTTTTAATATTTTCATACCTAATTCACAAAGTTTATTTGTGTTAGCTGGACAGATGTCTATTCCCAATTGAGTTGCTTCTAATATAGCAAAAAAACTTCCCCCAAATGAGATATCTAAAGTAAGTGTTCCTATGCCATCTACATCTATCTTTACCCCTTCTTTATGTAAAAATGCTGGTACATTTGTAAATGATACTTCTAAAGCTTTTCCATCCTCTACTCTAACTCTACCTTTTATAAGTCCTGCAGGTGATTCCAATGTGATATTTGTATACGGTTCAGTAACTTCTACCATCCCCATCTCAACTGCAACTGTCATAGCACCGATAGTTCCATGACCACACATATTTAAGTAACCTCCACCGTCCATAAATATTATTCCTAAATCTGCTTCATCTATTGTAGGAGTAACTATTATTGAACCAAACATATCAGCATGTCCTCTAGGCTCATGCATAGCTAATGTTCTTACATTATCCATATTTTTTTCTAAATAACTCTTCTTTTCTGCCATTGTTTTTCCAGGGATTTTTGGTATTCCACTGATGATTATTCTAGTAGGTTCTCCCATTGTATGCGAATCTACAGCTATTATTTGTTTATTAATTTTCATTATTTTACCCCCCTTCTTATTTTTAGCTTTAACATTGCTAAAGCTTTTTTTGCATCTAAGTAAGTCATATTATTTTCTCCAACAACTTCTGTTTCAATACCATTTTTACTTTTATTTATATCAATTATTGTATCCATATATTTATTTTTAACTACAAATTCTGCTTGTGTTCCTATAAAACTAATTCCAACTACTGGTATTTCACGTTCACCTATCTCTCTCATGGTATTTTCATAATCCACATGACTATTTCCCCATCCATCCAGTGAAAAAATAACACCATCAGCTCTCATAGCTTCAATCAAATTTGCAACTCTTTTCCCTACAAAATTCTTTTCTTCATTTAACTGCGGAGTTCCTACGAATATTATTCCCAATAGATCTATATCTGAATCTTTAGAAACAATATCTAATAACGGATCTCTAAAATGGTGCAAAGTAGTTTCTTTTGTTGAAGGTCCAATCCCCATAATAATTCCTCCTAATGCATAGCCTTTATAGCTCCATCTCTATATTCGTTTGGAGTTAATAGTACAGGCATATTGTATAATTCAATTATAGATTTCCCACCTAAAAAGCCAGACGGTTCTCTAGAAAAAAGTCTTGTATCATACATCGCACCCTGTCCTGCAACCTGCTTTAGTATAACTACTTTTTTAGCTCCTGGTTTTATTTCGTCAAAAAATTCACATACTTCTGTACAATGTCTTCCATTTAAGTTTTTTAATTTTTGTCTTATTTCTTGAAGAATACTATCACATAACTCGTGACACTGGTCTATCCCTTCTCTTCTTTTAGTCCCACCTGATACTAAGGTTAGATCTAAATGAATAATAATATCTGTATCTTTAGGTGTCCCTGCTTTTCCAAATATTACTTGATCTGATAATATTCCCTCTGAAGATCCAAATTCTGCAACTTGGATTCCGTCTGTATCTACTCCTGTTATCATAGCACTTATACCTGTTAATGTATGAGTTATTCCTTCACCTATATTTCCTAATACCTTGGTTGATATAGGAACAAAGTCCATAATAGAATTAACAAATTTATTTTTTTCATTTGGCTTTATTATTTTGATTTTTAATTCTTTCACATATTCTAATCCATCTTTTATCTCTGGAGTTTCAAATTCTTTCCCCAAAGTTAAAACATGTTTAGAGATTGAAGTGGTTTCCGAAAAAACCACTTCCTCTATGTGAAAAGCTTTTATTTGCAACTTTCGCCTTTTTAAGTTTTTCATATCTTAACTCCTTAAAACTCTACTTATACCTTTGCAATATATTCAAATGGTAATGGTACAATTTTACCTGGTGTTTGTATTTCTACTAGATTTTTTAAAGTTGCCTTTAAAATATCTACTTGCATCTTGTGATCATTTGGTGCACCTGCATTTGCTCCCATTGGTACATTTGGTGATACTGCTCTTGGTGTTCCAGCTTGTCTTACTACTGGTGATAATGCTGCTATTATTATTGTAGGAATCCCCGATTCCTCAATCGCTCTCTGTACTAATACAGCAGAACGGTGACAAGTCCCTCAGCCAGCAGTTAATACTACAGCGTCTACGCCTTCTTCTTTAAATTTTGCTGCGATGGCAGGACCAGTTTCGTTTTTAAACTTCTCTTGGTTTCCACCTCCACCCATGAATCCAGCATGAACTTCTGCTACACCTTTAATGAATCCTTCTTTTGCTAACTCATTTAATGGATCTACTGGGAACATACAGTTAATATCTTTGTTTACGTCACCATTATCGTATCCCCCATGAGATACCATCATATCTGATGTAGGTGCATCTCCTGGAATAAATCTATATGTGAAATCTCCTGCAAAGTTAAATTTTTCTTGTGATTTTAAATGTACTCCTGCAGCAGTTGCTAAACCTATTTTCATTTCGTTTAAAGGCTTAGTTACTGGCGTCCAAATAGACTTAGGAGTGACTGGTACAAATATTTCTGATTGCATACCTTTTATTGCCATTCTATTTTCCTCCTCTATTATTTATCTCTATTATTTTTCTTTATGTTACTTACATATTTTTCATTTACTTCTCCAGACATTACTTCTGGAAAACTTATATTAAATTCTACTTCTTGACCTACTTTTAACTCATAGTCAGTTATTAGCATTCTCATAGGAACAGTTAAGTAACCTAATCTTCCTTTTAAGTCCATAGACACACTACCATCTGATAATTTAACTATGATCCCTTGCATCTTTACTAACTTATCTCCATATTTCATAATTTAACTCCATATTTCATAATTAAGATCTACTTAGTTTTTAATTTTTCTGTTCTTTTCCCACTCATTGGAATAGAAGTTTCGTTTAAAACTCTATCTACCTTTGATCCTAAATGAGATTCTATAGCTTCTAAGTTTAACTCTTTAACATTTGGATTCCATTTTCTTTCAGGACTTTTAACTGCCTCTCCATTCATAGCTGACTTTAACATTCCAAGAGCTCTTAAAGCATCCTCTTTACATAAAGTATTACAAGCAAGTACCTCATTTTCGATTCCTTCTTCAGACTTGTTGTTATCTACCATGTACTCCATATATTTATTTCCTACAACTAGTGCTCCTTGAACTGCTGAGAATGACATTCCTACTACTTTCATTCCTCTCATTCCAACTTGCTCAATATGACTTGCGAAGTCGATATGGTTATTTCCGAATCCTTCCGTTGTTACTATAGCTCCTTCTACGTCTAGAGCTTCAACTGTCATACCTAATCTTTCTGATACATAGAATTTTTCAGAATTAACTTGTGGACTTCCAACAAATATAACAGCACATAAATCTATTTCAGGGTCATTCATTGCTTCAATTACTAATGGTTCTCTATAGTAATGTCTAGTACATTCTTTTGATGCAGGTCCGATACAAGTTAATGCATGAACTCCTCCGTCTAATACTTCTAATGGAGACATTACGATAGGTAAATTTCCTAAGTCAACGTTTGGTCTTCCTCCCATTATTCCTGCTGGTTCAGTTGGTAAAATAACATTGTCATGCATTGCACCTTGTCCCATGATTTCTTTTATTACTACTACTTTTTTCTTTCCAGGTCTTCTAAATTGAACTAATTCTTCAGTTTCTACTACTAAATTTTCATTAGCTTTCTTCAGTACATTTCTGATCTCTTGAGTGATGAAGTCACTTGCTGTATGGGCAGCTAATGGTCCAGGTCTCTCCATGTTTGTTCCAGCTTTTATTGTAACTGTCGTTTTGATAAAGATATCTCCTTTATCAGGTGATCCAGGTCTATTCCACATAATGTTTTCAGATAAGATTCCTTCAGATGAACCGAATTCTCCTATTTGTACACCATTTTCATCTACACCAGTTACCATCATAATAACACCATCAATTACTCTAGTAGTTCCTGTTCCTAAAAAACAATCTACTTCTTTAGTAGCTATTGGTTGTACATCCATAATAGTTTCACTATAAGTGTCATATTCTGCTGGAGTAATAATCTCTAAAGTCATAGCAGTTACTAAGTTTTGAGATTCTACAGCTTCTAATTCAACACCTTTTCTTACTGTAAGAGTTGTCCCTTCTATCTTAGTTTCTTCTCCTAATACCACTTTATCTATTTTGAAATGTTTTTTAATTAAAGTTCTTACTTTTTTTGTTGGCAACTCTTTTGTTTCAGTAGTTGTAGCTGTTTCTTGAACTTCTACGACTTTAGTTGTTGGTACAACTGGTGCAATTGGTGTAGTTGCCGCTACTGATTCTTGAGCTGCAAACATTGGAATTTCTAAATTAATATCTTTTCCCTCTCCTATGTGAATTTTTAATATCCCTCCATTTACTGATGTTGTCATTGGAGCTGGAGTTGAAGTTTCAACAGTATTTACTACTGGTGCCTCTTCTTTTGTTTCTACTTCTTTTGTTTCGACCTCTTCAGTTTTTACATTAAGCCCTTCTAACACGTCAGCAGTTAATGGTGTTAATGCATCTACGGTTTTAGTTAATTTTGCTCCTAAAACTTCACCTATTGTTAATGTGTTTCCATCAAATTTTAATAATCCTGAATCTTCTAAGTCGAAAAATATTGCTGGATCCTCTAAGTTTGAAGGCTCTATTATTGTTCCGGCCTCAAATCTACAACAACTTACAGCGTGATCCATTGCATGCTCTTTTGCAGTTTCTACAGTAATTGACATTTCTTCCTCCTGATTTTCTTTTAAAGTTTTATTAACATAAAAGTTAACATTGTAAACAAATATATTTATTTTTTCTTACTTCTATAAATTTTATGTCTTGCACCACGTAATACATGGTCGGTACTATGGTATACAGGTACTCCTAACCTAGGAGCTACAGTCATAACTGTATTCGTTCAGTCCTCGCAAGTTCCCGTTATTATTACCTCAGCCCCTTGCCTTTTTAAAAGTAATACTTTTTCTGCTTGACCTGGACAAATCCCTGGTTTATCACATCTATATCTTCCATTAATTTCTACCATTCTCTTACATCTAGTTTCTGCCACTACTTCTCCACCCATACCGTGAGCTATTTCAGTTAGTCTTTTTTCATCAGCTCCACATTCACAAGCGATTATTCCAATTTTTCTTTTATCATTTGGAAATGGCATTGCCACTAATACTCCACCTGTGGTTTTAGTTATTGATGAATCTTCAGTTATAGTTTTTCCTGTAAATGGACCCCCAGCAACTATCTCTCCATATGGAAATATGTAGCCACCACTTTTTTCGATATATTCTTTTACACAAGCTCCAATTGGAACATTTAAGAATACTTTTCCTTTTTCAGCATTTACTACTCTCCCACCTACTGTAATATCTTTATCAATAACTGGCTTCCTATCTTCTATAGCCAGTACTAAGTTTTTCAATGTTTCTACATTAAATACTACAGCATCTGCTTTAGATGGTAATTCTCCTGGTAGTAACTCTACTCCCAAAACTTCTCTAACTATTACTCTTTCATCTCCAGCAGGATACATATTTGGTAACCATTTTATCTCTATATTTTCATAATTTTTTAAAACTTTACCGATACCCATCGCAGCTTTAAGATGATGAGATTTTATAGCTATATAACCCTTGCTCGCTCCGGTAGACTCCATGGCATATTTAACACCTTTTACTAAAATCTCTGGGTTTTTTTCCATTAATTCTACATTATGCGATAATATTGGTTCACATTCAGCTGCATTAGCTAATACATAGCCTCCGTTTAGTTTTGTAGATAATTTAACGTAACTAGGGAACCCTGCTCCTCCTGATCCGACTATTCCTGCTTCAAATGCATATTCAGATATGTTTTCACATTTTTTTATTTTTAGATAATCTTTTAAATTTCCTTCGGTTTCCTGAATTTCTATATAAGTATCAGTTACTTTTTTCACTACGCCATTTACACTTGAATGTATCTTACATCCCAATGAAATTGGTTCAGCTATACACTGCCCTCTCTTTACTTCCTCATTTATTTTCACTGTTGGTTTAGAAGGTGCTCCTACAGCCATTTTCAAAATAAACTTAAATTTTTTCATACTCATTAAATTTTCACCCCCTTAAATTTAAACATTCTACATTTAATCTTTATTTTTTCACCTAAGTGAATCTTTACACATTTGTATTTTCACATATTTTTCATATTACGTCAAGAAAATAATCACAAAACATAAAAAAAAATATCTTCCTCTTCTAAAGTCCAATAATCGCAACAAATGATCTATAATAGAATTTAAAAAATAAATATTAAGGAGTTCAGATATCTAAAAAAATATTTACTGAAAATGTAATGAAAATATAAACTAAAATAAAAATGGAACTAAAGTTTCTGCAAAAGCTATTAATTATTTTCTTGAATTAAAAAATAAATTTATTAAATGATATTTAAAGGGTCCCCTCTAAAATGATATTTTAAAAAAATAGATTCGACATTGAAATTATTGGTATTAGAAGTGTTAAGACTGCTGTTCGAAGATATAAACAATAATATGATAAAGATCGATTATTAGGTTTACAAGATTCTAGGATAGATTATTCCAGAAGCCCTAAAAGTAGAGAATTAAGAAATTTTAAAAAAATGGTAAAATTATAGGCTAAAATCAGAATTTTAGAAATTAAAAATAAATTAAAAAAAAGTTAAAAAAAATGACTCCTATAGAATATAGAAATCATCTTTTAGTTTCATAAATTTTACCCTAGTTTTTTTAGTGTCCTTGACAAAGGTTACAGATTAACGTGATCTCTAGTTTTATTTTTTTCTATTTCCTATGTAATCAGCTAATTTTATATGCCATTCTGCACTATCTCCAAAAGTATTAAACATTATTTTTTTAGCCTCTTCTATTTTTTCGTCTAAGATTTCTTTAGTTTTTCTAATCCCAAAAATCGATGGATAAGTTGATTTCAACAAATCTCTATCACTTCCTACTGGTTTTCCTATCTCCTCAAAAGTTCCTTCGATATCTAAAATATCATCTTTTATTTGAAAAGCTAATCCAATCAGTTCTGCATATCTTTTTAAAACTTCCTTTTTCTTTGATTCTTCTCCTGCAATTATACAAGCACATTCTACTGGCAACATCAATAACTTTCCTGTTTTATGAGTATGAATATACTGTAATGTTGGAAGATCAATTTCTTTCTCTTCCGACTCTATATCTACCATTTGCCCCCCAATCATTCCATTTATCCCTGCATAACCAGATATTAGTTTAATTAAATTTACTATTTTAGATGGTTCAATACTTTCTCTCGTTATCAAATTAAAAGCATGAGTTAGAAGTGCATCTCCTATTAATATAGCTTCTGCTTCACCAAATTTTTTATGAGTTGAAAATTTTCCTCGTCTATAATCATCATTATCTAGAGACGGCAGATCATCATGAACCAATGAATAAGAATGAATTAATTCTATAGCTACACTACTAGAAATTCCTTTTTTTTCTGAAATACCCAATAAATCAAGGGTCATTAAAAGCAAGATAGGTCTTAATCTCTTTCCACCATTTAACACTGAATATTTCATACCTTCAGCTATAACTTTTGGATATTTTAGTTCATTCAGATAATCCTCAATAGCTAAATCTACAAGTATTCTTTTTCTCTTTAAGTATTCTTTCATAGTTTTCCTCCTACTCAAAATCTTCTATTATTATTTGACCATTTTTTTCCATTACCTTTTTTATCTTTCCTTCAGCTTTTTCCAATATAGCTCCAGATTTAGATATTAATTTCATTGCTTTTTCATATTCCTTCATCGATTCATCGAGGTCTATACCATCTTCTAATTTTGATATTATCTCATCTATCTCATTTATATTTTCTTCAAAAGTATTTATTTTTGTCATCTTTTATTCCTCCTCTTCCTCTATTTTTCTATATTCTTCAAAAGAATATTTTTTATTTACTTTTTTTAATAACTCTATTTTTTTTTCTTTAGTTCCGTTATTTTTTATGTAAGATATTTTTTTTTCTATTTTTTCCATATAATTGTATCCTAAATTATCTATTAGAACTAGTTTAGAAAGTCTAATATTATTTTTAAAGGATAAAGCTACAAAATCTTCCTTTTTTAGTTTATAATTTTTTTCTAAAAACAATTTCATTCCTTCCAAATAATTATTTTTAATTATTTCTATTATAGAGTTAGAACCTTTTACACTATAATCTAGAGTTGCTCCTGCATCTATTAACTTTTTCATTATACTTAAATTTTTTGATAATGTAGCTAATAAAAGTGGTGTCATTCCCTCTACTTCTATATCTAACTTTATTTTTTTTTCCAATAAGACTTTAATCATAGATTTATTATTATGAACTATTCCATAATAAATAGGATTTTGAAGTTCAACATCTGTACCTTTATCTATTAAATATTTGAAAATATTAAATTCATTTTCTATAATAGAGTAAATTAATGGTGTAATTTTCTTCTTATTTTTTTTATCTAAAACCTCTCCTAATTTGGCACCACTGCTTACTAATAATTTTACCATCTCTAAATCTTTATTTTTTATAGCTATGACAAGTGGAGTAAAACCATCTTCAGATTTAACCTCTATATCTCCCCCTAACTGTAAAATTTTCTTTGTATTCTTTATTTTCCTGTGCTTACAAGCGAGTAATAATAACTCATCTAATTGAAGTTTTTTCTTCCTTCTTGACATATACTCTTCAATTATATTTCCATCATCTAAAAGTGTTACAATAGTTTTTATATTTAGCTCATTAGAGTGATTCTCTATCAGATATCTGATTCCATTTTTTCCGCCGTCTATGTGATAGAGTTTAATAAATAATTTTGTAGGAGATTTCACACTATATTTTTTAAAATCTTTATTCTTAGATTTAAATCTACCATTTAATACTATGAGAATATCTCCTATATTTTTTTTTTGTTTCTTCATTATATATTTTTTATCTAGATTTTCAAACGCAATCAAAGAAAATTTCTTAGAATCAATTTTTTTATCTGATAATACTCTAACTTCGTTAGCTATTTCTAAAGCTAAGTCATTTTTTCTTAATTCTTCTCTTATCCTCTTTATTAATGAATTTATCTCTGACTTTAAAGCGTATTCTAAACTTTTTTCCAAATCACCATCCATCTCAAATAATTTAGAAAGATTTTCATGATTTTTACTTTTTTCATAATATTTTTTTGCTTTCTCATAGTATTTTTTTTTAAATGCATAGTCACCTATTTTATCTATTACTACATGTTTTTCTAAACAACGGGATAATGAATCATCATTATTTACGATATACTCTATTGATTTTTCTTCATTATGCTCCCTAAAAAATTTATTAGCAGCTAATTTATCTTTAGCTTTTTTTATATACTTTTTAGCTCCTGCTTTTTCAAATAGAGTAATAGCCTCTTCAAATAATTCTTGATTTAAAAGTTCTTTTCCCTCTTTTAAAAAGTCTAACTCTCCACTTTTCAGAGTAAAATCTCTTTTCCCTTCTAATGTAATAGGTATCAAATAATCTTTTAACTTTTCTAATAAACAAATATCTTCATCTTCTTCCATGAAAAGAAGTCTTTTTCTGGCCCGAGTCAATCCAACATATAAAAGATTAAAGTAATATCTATATAACTGATTTGTTATAGCTCCTCCAGAAAAAATTATTTCCCAATATTTTTCTAGTTCTGTTCCAAAGTTATAGAGTACAACTGAATCAAATTCTAAACCTTTTATATCCTGTACAGTTAATATTTTATTGGCTATTTTTGGTAGTTCAGCCCTTAGTGCTTCCTTTATTAAAATAGTTGGAACTAAGATAATAGCTGTATTTTCTTCCAATTTCTTTAAAAATTCATTATCTTTTTTATAAATATATATATCTGCCCCTTCTAATATAGAAGCTTCTTTATAATCTTCTCCCAATCTGCCAATATATTCTCCCCTCAAATCACTTAATCTATTAGCCAGATCCACTATTTTTTTTTGGCTTCTATAATTTTTTTCTAATTGCTTTTCCACGTATTTCTTCTTATAAAATAATGATTTAACTCTAGAAAAACTAAAATAAGTTGGATTTATTATCTGGTGTATATCCCCAGATAATAATAAATTTTCACCATTTTTAACCAAAGTTTTCAACATATATATTTCAACCTCAGTCAAATCCTGTACTTCATCACAAATTATACAGTCAAAAATTTCTTTTTTACATAAAATAACTCTTCGTGCCAAATCATTTTCATCTAGATAACCTTTTTCAGTAAGCCAATCTTGATATATAAGAGCAATAATATATATTTCTTTCCTTACTTCTTCACTATATACTGTATATTTTTTATTTAAGGCTAAATAATCTTCTTGAGGTATAAACTCTTTTTTTAAATCTCTATCCCAATTTCCTCCACCTTTAGCTCCCATACTTCCCTTTATTGTTCCTCTAATTTCTTGATATAACTCTAAGTTTTCTAATCCTTTAGGAATCTTAGGATTATGTTCATAAATAAACCTTTCAAATATATTTAGTCCCGTAGGTTTTTCCCTCAATTGTTTTTCATACAACTCCTCTAGAGAGTAAAATTCAACCATTTTTTCCCTATTAGAATCTCTAAACCTTTCATACATTTCACTTGCTTTTTCTTTTAATGGGTAAGTAAATGTTATATATCCTATTTTTAAATCTTGCCGTTCCTCTAATTCCATAGTTTTTCTGATAGCTACTGTAGTTTTTCCACTTCCAGCACTTCCTTTTAAAAATAATGGAAATTCACTATTTAAAATTCCATACTGCTCATCATTCAGATAATAATATGAATATTCATCTTCATTTTGGATTAATTCTAAAAGGTTTTCATCGGAAGTAATTTCATATAATATCTTTGAATTTATCTTATTATATATAATTTCTAAATCTTCCTCTACCCTTTCTTCTAACTTCTCGATATTTCTTTCTATCTCTAATTTTTTTATGTTTAAATCTTTATTTTTATTTTGACGTATTCCAGTTTTTACTGCTAAATCATGAGATGAAAATAGTAATAAAACTAATATTTTTTCTCCATAACCAACTCTTTTGATATCTCTAAATTCAAACAATACTCTGTCACCACTATTAACTCTAAATTCATATAGATTTTCCCTAAGTTTTTTTACCCAAAATCCTTTAGGTATATTAAATATCATTTTTTTATTTTCTAATATTTCCTTATAAAAATATTTTATCCTCTCTTTAACTTGCTTTACCTTTTCTTTAGGTATATTTTTAAAAAAATTCCTAGTTATTAAAAATCTCATATATAAGTACTCCTAATTTTATGTCCTTATATCTATTATACAATAATAAACTAAAAAATATAGATATTTTAATTTTTTTAATATCAGTATGTTTACTATAAAAATCTACTACGAATTTTTATACTATAACCTGTAAACTAGACACTAGAAAAAATACTGTCAAAGTTTAAGGGTTTTTGTATACTTAAAAAAAAAAGACGACTCCTGTAGAATACAGAAATCATCTTTCAGTTTTATAATTTTATCTAGTATAAAAGCTTAATTCTTTTTTTCCATATCTTCTTTCATCTACTTTTTTAAATTCAGATATAGCTTCTTCCATGTCTTCTAATATATGGTGTTCTGCTATTATTAATCCATTTTTTGCTAATATTCCAGTTTCGGCTATTTTTTCAATTACCTTAGTACATACATTATCTTTATATGGTGGATCTAAAAATATAATATCAAACTTTTCATTTTTTTTTCCTAGGATTGTAAGAGCTCTCAAAGTTTCATTTTTATAGGCTCTACATTGGCCTTCAAAGCCTAAATTATTTACATTTTCAATAATAATTCTAAGAGCATCTTTTTCATTTTCTATCATTACAGCTTTTGAAGCTCCTCTGCTTATTGCTTCCAAAGCTATATTTCCAGTTCCACTAAATAAATCTAATACTTTAGATCCATCTATATAGGGAGCAATTATTGAAAATAATGATTCCTTTACCCTATCAGTAGTTGGTCTAGTATCAAATCCATCTCTACATTTTATGCTTTTACCTTTAGCACTCCCTGCTATTATTCTCATATTTTTTACCTCTTTCTATTTAATATATAAACATTGCATCCCCAAAACTAAAAAATTTATATTTTTCTTTTACAGCTTTTTCATAAACACTAAACATAAAATCTTTTTCAGATAATGCTGATACTAACATAAGTAAAGTTGATTTCGGAAGATGAAAATTTGTTATCAGTGCATCTACTATTTTAAAATCATATCCTGGATAGATAAATATCTCAGTATCTCCAGAAGTTGCAACTAATTTACCACTATTATCAGTGGCAGATTCTAGTGTTCTTATAGATGTTGTTCCTACTGCAATTATTCTTCTACCCTCTATTTTTGCTCTATTTACAACTTCTGCTGTTTTTTTTGGAACTTCAAAAGTTTCAGAATGCATCTTATGTTCCAATACATTTTCAGTTTGAACAGGTCTAAATGTTCCCAGTCCCACTTCTAAATATACATCTACAACTTCTACACCTTTTTTGACTATTTTCTCAAATAATTCATCTGTAAAATGCAATCCAGCAGTTGGTGCTGCTACAGATTCACCCTTTTGAGCATAAACAGTCTGATATCTATCTCCATCTTCTAATTTTTCTGTAATATATGGAGGTAGGGGCATCTGTCCTAATTCATGGATGATCTCTTCAAAAATTCCATTAAAAGTAAATTCTAAAATTCTATTTCCATCTTCTTTTACTTCCTTTAAAGTAGCTTTTAATTTCCCATCACCAAATATTATTATTTGATCTAACTTTAATTTTTTAGCACGTCTTACTAAACATTCCCACCTATTTAATTCTAGCCTTTTTAATAAAAAGACCTCCATCACTGCTCCACTCTCTTTTTTACCTATAAGTCTTGCAGGAATTACCTTGGTAGAATTTCTAACAAGAACGTCTCCTTCATTTAGATAGTTTAAAATATCATAGAATTTTTTATGTTCTATCTCTTTTTTTATTTTATCTACTACTAACAGTCTAGAATGATCACGGGGCATTGTAGGCGTTTGTCCTATTAATTCCTTTGGCAAATAATAATCATAATCTGATAATAATATTTTTTCTTGTCCCACATTATTTTTTTTCTCCAATTTCTGTACCTCTTTCTTATTTTGTTTGTAACATCTTCCATAATTCTGAATCTGTTGATAATACTATCTTAGTTTTATTATCCATAATTATTTCATAGGCTTCTAAAGTTTTCATAAATTTATAAAATTCAGGATCTCTATTATATGCGTTGGCATATATTTCAAGAGCTTTTGCATCTCCTTCACCCTTTAATTCCTCTGATTTTCTATAAGCTTCTGCTAATATTATAGTCTTTTCTTGATCAGCTTGAGAAGTTATCTCTAAGGATTTTTCCCGTCCTTCAGCTCTATACTTTTTGGCTTGCTGATTTCTTTCAGCCTCCATTCTTTTATAGATGTTTTCTTCATTTTCTTTGGGTAATTCTACCCTTTTTATCCTTACATCTATTATTTCTATACCTGAAGATTTAGCTTTTTTTCTACTTTCCTCAGTTACATTTTTCATAATAACATCTCTTTTAGAAGAAATTATTTCAGACAAAGTATATTTTCCCATCTCTCTTCGAAGTTCAGAATATACTATATCATCAAGTCTAGCCTGAGCTCCTGCTATATTTTGTACACTTTGTAAAAATAGTAGAGGATCCGTAATTCTCCATCTAGCATAATTATCTATTACTATACTTTTCTTTTCTTTAATTATAATTCCCTTAGGTGCAGCATCATAGTTTAATAACCTTTTTTCAAAATATCTAACATTATCAATAAATGGAATTTTTGCATATAGTCCAGGCTCTGTTACTACTCTTTGTGGTTTTCCCAATCTAATCACAACGGCATTTTCAATTTCTGAAACTTGGAATAAAGATGTAGATGACACTATTACAATCACTACTAGAATACTAATTATTATTTTTTTCATTAGATCCTACACCTCCTCCAATTAAGTTTATAATACTCCCTTTTAATTCAGGGTCTACTATTATTTTTTCAATACCTGGCATTGTTTTTTCCATAGTTTCTAAATACATTCTTGTTTTTGTAACCTCTTTACCCAATGAATATTTTTCACTTAATTTTATAAATTTTGCTACATCTCCTTGAGATTCTTTAACTCTTTTCTCCTTATAAGCTTCAGCTCTATTTATCATTTGAGATGCCTGTCCACGAGCATTTGGAATAATATCATTTCTATAACCATTAGCTTCATTTATAAATCTAGATCTATCTTCACGAGCATTAGCTACTTCTTTAAAAGCTTGCATAACTTCTTCTGGAGGTCCTACATCTTGTAATTGAAGTCCTATTATCAATATTCCAACTCCATAATCATCCAATATTTCCTTTAATTTTTCACGAGTTTCCTCTTGAATCCTCTCTTTTCCAATTGTTAAAGTTTCTTCTATTCCCTTACTTCCTACGACCTGTCTAAGAGCTGATTCCGATGCACTTTTTATCGTTTCATATTGACCTTTTACATTGAATATATAATCTTTTAAATTACTAATTTTATATTGAACACTAAAATCAACATCGATCATATTTTCGTCTCCTGTAAACATAAGTGATTCTTCTGGAATATTTTGATATCTTGCAGGTGGTCCAGCCTCTACAGTTTCAAACCCTATCTCTACTCTATATACTTTTGTTGTCTTTACAACATATTTTTTTCCAATTGGACTAGGAAAATACCAATGCATTCCAGGTCCTACAGTTTTAGAATATTTTCCAAATCTAAGAAGAACTGCCTCCTCATCTGGTCCTACTTGGTAGATCCCTGTTCCGAGAAAAGCAAGACATAATAATATTATTATACCTCCGACTCCCCCCTTTATATGATTTCTTGGTGTTTTTTTTCTTCCTCCAGAGTCATCCCCCTTTGGTGGTTCATTTTTTTCTTTATCCTTACCATAAAATATTTCTCTTATAAATCGTTTAACGTCTTCCAAATCATCAAACCTTATTTCTCCCACAATATTCCCCCTTGACGGCTATAAACCGACTTTAATAATGGATAATTATATTTACGAAATTTTTTAAATCTGAAAATAATAATTTAAATAAAAAAAATTAATTGTTAAGCTTACCAACTACTATTCTTTCGTGACCTGCATAGTCATAATATACTTCTATATTCAAAAAATCATTTTTTTCCATTATTTTTTTTACTGCCTTTCCTTGATTATAACCAATTTCAAAAGCCAAATACCCATTTTTAATCAAATGATTAGGAGCATTTTTAGAAATTTCTTCATAGAAATATAAACCATTATCAGGAGCAGTCAGAGCCAGTTTAGGCTCATATTTTAATACTTTTTCCTCTAACACTTCATATTCATAATCAGGAATATAAGGTGGGTTGGAAACTATAAGATTAAACTTCTTATACTCTATATCCTTTAACATATCAGACCTCATAAATTTTACATTGGTAGCATTATTTTCTATCTTATTTTTATTAGCTACTTCTAAAGCTTTTTCACTTATATCTACTCCTAAAACCATAGATTTAGGAAGTTCCCTTCCTAAACTTATAGATATAGCTCCACTACCACTACCAATATCTAATATCTTAGGTTCTTCTGTTTTATCCATTAATTTTATACATTTCTCTACCAATAGTTCAGTTTCAGGCCTTGGAATAAGTACCGACTCATCTACATAAAATTTATAGCCATAAAATTCTTCAAAACCTAAAACATATTGTAGAGGTCTCTTTTTTCTTCCTATTTCTACAAGCATCTTTCGAATTATTTTTTTTTCTTCCTCTGTGATCTTTCTTTCAAAATTTAGGGTCATATCCATCCTAGAAACTTTTAAAATATGACTAAATATATGTTCTACATCTAATTTTGCTTCCTTAGATTCATATTTTTTTAAATATACTATACTCTTTGTTAGAAGTTCTAAAAACTCTTTCCTATAATTTTTTCCTATCTCATTTCTATCTATATCTGAAATTATTTTATGATCTTTCAATTTTTTATTTTGAATTTTTTCTTTCCTTAGGAGCTCATCAAAACCTATTTTTTTCTTTATCATCTGTAATATATATCTTTTAATCTTCATCCTTTCACAGTCTACAAGAGGTCTATCATATTCTGCATAAAGTAATATCCTATCTATAGATAATACATGAGATATTACTTTTTCTGCTTCCAATCTAGGTTTATAAAAAGAGTATTTTTTAAAATACTCTTCACTCCACCTCAAAATATCAAGTAGATTTTTCATTAATTTACCATGTTTTGTAGTTGATCTGCCTGATCAAATGTAATTAATCCATCGATTATTTCATCTATATCTCCATCTAATATATAGTCTAATCTATGAAGGGTAAGTTTAATTCTATGGTCAGTTACCCTTCCTTGAGGGAAATTATATGTCCTTATTTTTTCAGATCTAGCTCCTGTTCCAACTTGTAACTTTCTATTTCCTTCCACTTGTGATCTTTGTTTTTCAACTTCGGATTCAAATAGTTTAGCTGCTAATAACTTCATAGCTTGCTCTCTATTTTTTAATTGCGATCTACCATCTTGACATTGAACAATGGTTCCAGTAGGTATATGTGTTATTCTTACTGCTGAATCGGTAGTATTTACATGTTGTCCTCCTGAACCTCCTGATCTATATGTGTCTATTTTCAAATCAGCTGTTTTGATGTCTACTTGTGTAACATCATCTATTTCAGGTAAAATAGCTACCGTTATTGTAGAAGTATGGATCCTTCCAGATGCTTCTGTAGCAGGTACTCTTTGAACTCTATGTACTCCTGATTCAAATTTTAATCTAGAATAAGCGCCTTGCCCCTTAATTAAAAATATTATTTCTTTTAACCCACCTACACCAATCTCATTTTTATCCATTATCTCAATCTTCCATTTTCTTCTTTCAGCATACCTGCTGTACATTCTAAAAATGTCCCCAGCAAATAAAGCGGCTTCATCTCCACCTGCTCCACCTCTTATCTCTACGATTACATTTTTATCGTCGTTAGGGTCCTTTGGAAGTAATAATATCTTCATATCCTCTTCCATTTCAGGTAATTTTTCTTCTATCTCATATTTTTCCTCTAACATCATTTCTTTCATCTCATTATCTTTTTCATCTTTTAAGTTTTCCTTGATGAATTCTAATTCATCACAATATCCCTTATATTCCCTATATTTTAATACAATCTCTTCCATATCGTTTATGATCTTATTATATTCAATCATCCTTTTATGATCGGTAGCTACCTCTGGAGTCGCTAATAATGCATTTAATTCATCATATTTTTTTGCTACATCTTCTAATTTTTTAAACATCTATTCATCCCTTCCTACAACTTTATTTTTTTTACAATATCTATTGTTCTTTTTTATTTTTTTTTAAATTCTATAAAGATATATTTCTTTAAAAACATAGTTTTTAACTTGTAAATTATAACATAATAAGTTATTAAAAACAATTTTCCCTTATATTAAAGATCCTTATAAACATGATTTCAATATAATACTATTTTTTAAGTACTGTATTTTTTTTATTGACATAATAAAGAAAATAGATTATAATTTTTTCAAATAGATTTTAAGGAGCAAAAATATGTTTAAATTAATTATGATTTCTAATAATAATAATAATAATAATAATATGAGGTGATTTGTATTATAGATAACATTTAGTTATCTTTAGGCAAATCCATTTTGTGATAAACAAGATGCAAATGCCTAGAGCCCCTCAATGAAACTATAAGGGAAACCATCAAGGCAATCTTGCTTTGATGGTTTTTTTAATTTATTTCACATTTTATTCTAATAATCTTAAACAAATAAACTCAGGAGGACTAATTATGAAAACAACAACAGAAAAGTATAAAAGTAAATTATCACTATTAGAGACAGAGATTGCAATCAAAAAACTTAAAGATTATTTTCAAGATTCGTTAGCTTATGAACTTAATTTAACTAGGGTTTCAGCTCCCCTATTTGTTAAAAGTACATCTGGATTAAACGATGATCTAAACGGAATTGAAAAAGCAGTTTCTTTTTCAACTGAATATGAAGATAGATTAGAAATAGTTCATTCATTAGCTAAATGGAAGAGAATGGCTTTACAAAGATATGGTTTTAAACTTCATACAGGTTTATATGCAGATATGAATGCCATAAGAAAACATGAAGATCTTTCTGAAATTCATTCACTATATGTAGATCAATGGGATTGGGAAAAAATAATTTTAGAAGAGGAAAGAAATATTACAAAACTTAAAGATATAGTTGATAGAATCTACAAGGCATTTAAAAAAACTGAAAGCTACATAAAGAGGGAATATCCAGTTCTTACCAATACTTTACCTGAAAAAATACACTATATAACAGCTGTTGAATTAGAAAAAAAATATCCTAATCTTACTCCTAAAGAAAGGGAACATGCTATAACTAAGAAATATGGTGCTATATTTATTATTGGAATAGGAGATAAACTTCCTTCTGGTAAACGTCATGACGGTCGTGCTCCAGATTATGATGATTGGTCACTAAATGGAGACATATTATTTTGGAACTCTGTTTTAGATAGATCTTTAGAATTGTCTTCTATGGGAATTAGAGTAGACAAAAAAGCTCTCTTAGATCAACTAGAAAAAACAGATACTATGTGGAAAAAAGATCTTGATTTCCATAGGTCTCTTCTTGAAGGAAAACTGCCTTTTACTGTAGGTGGAGGAATAGGTCAATCTAGAATTTGTATGTATTTCTTAGAAAAAGCACATATTGGAGAAGTTCAATCATCTTCATGGCCTGCTTATATGATTGAAGATTGTACAGAAAAAGGAATAGAATTATTGTAATTTAGCCTCTATTTATAACCTAAAAATAATAACTCATAGTGAGATAAAACCTCTCTCTCAGAGACGTTTTATTTCACTATGACAACTTTTAAAAAATCAATTCTATATCCCAATAATACCAAGGATTTGAAGACCTTATTATTTGTTGTGTTTCAAATGTAGAGGTATAAACAACAAGGGGACTTTTTTAGAGGTACCTTAAAAGCCAAATGAGGGGGGATATTTAAAAATTAGTCATAAATCGCATTAAAATTATAAGAATATACAAAAAATCTACAAATTAAAAAATTCTTTTTATAATATCTAATTCGTGGGACAATAAAAAAGATGCCTTTCATAATTTTAGGAAAGGTATCTTTTTTATTTAGATAATTGATATCAACTTAGAGATTTATTCCTTCTTCCTTTGGTTTTTCAAAATCAGGATAAATTCTTTCAAGTTTACCTGTTGTAGCTGGATTCTTTTTAAATTTTGACATTTCTATCTCTGAATTTGCATTTTTATCAGTTACTATTTCAGCAGTTAACTGAATATATATTTGTCTAATTTCATTCGTAGTTGAAGTATCTCTAAATAGGGTTCCTAGTACTGGAATATCTCCTAAGATAGGAACTTTGTTAACTGTTTTCTTTACTTCAGTTTTTTTAAGACCTCCTATAAATATAACATCTCCGTCTCTTACTTGTACTCTTGTTATAATATTATTTTGTTGTTTTGCTCCTGATTTATCTGAATAGCCAGAAGTTAATTTAAAGCTACTGACCTCAGAACTGACATCAAGGATTATTGTATCTGGTTCATCTAATCCTTCCCTTATTGTAGGAGTTACACTAAAAATTGTCCCTGCCTCTTCCCAAATTGGTTCCTCTGTTTCATTATCATCATCATCTGTCTCTATCTTTGTTCCTACAATAACTTCTTCCGTTACTTTAAATTCAGCTAATTCTCCATTTACAATTACCACAGAAGGTACAGAAGCAAGGGATAAATCCTCAGTAGTCTGTAAAAGATTTATTGAAAGAGTCAATAAGTTTTTTCCATCATTAAATATATCTAAAAAATCGATAACACTTCCTGCTGCTGCTTCTCCCCCTGAACTTAATAATCCTACACTACTACCTTCATTAGCTATATTAGTAGCATTACCTACATCACTATCTTTACCAGAAAATAACCAATTAAATCCAAGATCTTCAAGTAAATTATCGGTTGTATCCAATACTTGAGCAGTTATCCTTACTTGTTTTACGGGACGATCCATATCATCTATTAATTTTTTCGCTGTATCTATATTATCTTTATTACCCTTTAATACTAGCATATGCAATTTAGAAAAAGCTGTCACTGATAAATTTTCTCCTAAAATAGAATCCACTATACCTTTTATATCCTCTGCAAACCCATGTTTTAATTGGATTCTTTCAGTGATAATATCAATACCATTCAAGTTTTTACTGCTTCCTAACTCTTTCTCCCTTATTCCTTCTTCCTTTTTTTCTATAACTAACCCCTCTTTATTTTTTTTATCTAAAATTATATCTATATTGGTTACTTTATTTTGCTTAATATCAACTACTTCACTAGATGTAGCATATCCATCCTTTTCTAATTTTAATATATAGATACCAGGTCTTATATTATCATAGATAAATACTCCTCCAGCCTCTGTTATTATAGATTTATATCCACTATCTACTAAAGTTACTCTTGTATCAATCAAACCTTGGTTACTGTCTCCTACTATTTTTCCCATTAATGATGTAATACCCTTACCTGTTTTAGCTAACATAATTATTTTACCTATGTATACCTCTTCTAAATCATTGGTTACCTTTATAATGTCTAATACTTCCCTTAAAGATTGTCCTTTATTGATATATAGGTCTATCACCACATCTTTAACTTCTGAATCAGCTACCATAGTTACTTTAGTCACCTTGGACATCAATGCTAAAGCATCAGATAATCTAGTTTCATTAAAGTCCATATCCTCCTCAAAATTTGATTGAGGTAATTTTTTTATAGTAGCTCCAAAAGTTGTAGCTCCTATACCAAACATTATAAGCAGTATAAAAACATATTTTTTCATCCCATCACCTTTCCCTTAAGTATAGGGGAACTGCTCTACCATTCTTCCCCTGTTTTATTTCTATTCTATCTTTAAAAACTTTAATATAATATACTATTTCTTCTATTTCTATCATTTCAAAACCCCTTACCATAGTCCTACTTTTAGTACCATTTTCTAAGTAATAAACTATTGCTGAATTTACTCCATTTTGCGTTATCAACATGGTCGGTTTAAATTTTGCTTTAACATATTCTTTAAATTTCTCTTGATTTCCAGAAAATACATCTGTATCTGTAACAAATATATTTCTTTTATCTCCATAAAAAAATTTAACTCCTTCATTATAAACTTTATCAGAAATATATTTTGATAGTGGATTAACTTCCTCTACTATTTTTATTGCAGTAGGAGTTGTTACCTTTTCTATTTGTACCACCTCTTTTTTTATAGGTATTTTTATTTTTTTTTCTTCTTTCTTCTTACCACAAGAGATAAGAAAAAATCCTACTAATGTTATAAACATTATCTTAATTTTCATTATTACCTCCTTTTTTATCAGCGGTAATATTATAATATCCTAACTTAAATTTAACTTCTATCTGACCAGTTTTTTCATTTCCCTCATTAAAAGTTTTTACTGCTACCTCTAGCCGACTTTTTTTCAATGTTAATAGAGCTCTAGAATTTTCTAAATAATAAAAAAATAATGCTACATCTCTCCCATTTCCTTTTATTTTATATGGCATTAATCTTTTTTTATATTCTTTATTCCCCTCAATTTCTACAGTTTCTGTTTTTCCAATTTCTAATAATTCTATATTTAAATGTTCCAATATATCCTGTATCATCTGTTTTAATCTAGCCTCATCCTTAAGACTGTGTTGCCTAAATTCCTCCAATAATTTTTCTAATCTATATTTCTGATTTTCCCTTTCCACCTTTACTCTCTCATATCTTTTTTCAAATAATTTCAAATTTTGTTCAGTTGATATTTTCTCTTTCTTAGCCATGGACAATTCTTTTTTTTTATCAAATATCCTACCTATAGGTGATATTACCAAGAAAAAAATAAGAAAAATTATTCCTATAGCAGTTCCTGTTACTGCTAGTAACTTTGTTTGCTTTTTATCCATATTAATATTTATTTCTTTCCCAAATAAATTCATAATGCTCAACCCCTAATTATATAACAGTGTTATTCCAATACCAATATATATTCAAATTCATTTATTTTTTCGCCATTTTTACTTGATTTTTTTAAATAATTTAAAGTTACACTCCTATATAATTTACTATCTAGCATTCTCTCTTCAAAATAATAGGCATTGTCCTCTGAACTCTTAGATTCGTTATCCTTGAAAGAAAAACCTTTTATCCTTACTTCTTTTCCCTCATATACTAAATTTTGAATCCATACATTATTAGGAATATTTCTCTCCAATGAATAAAAAATTTCTGATACCCTCAAATTTTTTTGTGAAAAGATATCCTCTATAATCTCTATTTTTACACCTAAATTAGTTTCTTTTTTAGATTCTAAAGTTAGCTGTCTTATCTTTTTATTATTTTCTGCTACCTCTATGTTTTCTAAATTAATTTTTTTCTGGATAGAATTTTCTATCCTCCCAATACCAAAAGATACTGTATAAAGAACTAAAAACACCATTATAAAAACACCAAAACATTTTCTTATTTGTTCCTCTTTCTCTAACTTTTCTTCATATTCTTTTGTTAAAAAATTTATTTGATTCATCTATCCCACCTCTTTTATTAAGGCACCCACAAGAGTCATCATTTTAAAATTTGATAATAATTCTCTGTCCTCTATATTTTTATACTCTAAATTTAATTGATCCAAATTTATCTCTTCACAGGGTATATCAAATGCATCATCAAAATAAGTTTTAAATCCCTTTATAAGAGCTCCTCCTCCAGTTAAGATAATTTTACTTATCTTTCCCTCGCTCAAATTAGTATTAAAGTATTCTAAAGAATCTTCTATTTGAGTAGTCAATTCATTCACTACTGATGTCAGATCTTGAAACATCGATGCCTCACTTTGTGTTTTATAACTTCTATCCTCATCATCACCTAATTCCAACTTTTGTTTTTCTAATTCTGCAGCTTCATAATCTAACATTTCATGTTCTCTTATTATCTCGGTAAAATCATTTCCACCTATCCCTACTATCCTTAACATATTTAAAATTCCCAATGTACTCATAAAAATTTTACTAGCTTCTCCTCCTATATCAACAACCATTATATTTTCAACAATTTCTTTTTCTGACTTTTGGTCCAACAAATCCATTAAATTATTAAGAGCAACAAAATCTGGAATTATCTTTAATACTCTTATCTTAAAATGACTTAATATACCCAAAATCATCTCAATTTCCTCTATAGGAATAGTTATTACTAATAACTTTTTGTATACATCATTTTCATAAATAGTTTCTACCTGAGTAATAAATTCATCTTTTGTATAACCCGAAACTATATCTTCAAGATCTTCTTCTATCTTAGTTTCTAGATCAAATTCTTCACCTTTCTCTTTAGTATGATTATACTCCAATGTTTTTACATGAAATTTAGAAGCCGTTATAGTCACTACTAAGTTTTTTCCCTTTAGATTTATTTTTTGACCCAATATTTCTAAGGATTCCTCAAGAGCTATTATTTTTTCTTCAGCTATATCTGGATAATTAACAATCCCAACCTTATCTATCTTCTTATTTTTATAGAGCGCTACCTTTATTCCTGTGCTTCCTATATCTAAAGCTCCATCAACTTTAAACTCAAACATAGATTCCTCTTCCCCCTTTTTAATTTAATTTCTTTACAATCATATTTTTTAATATATCACTATTAATTATAATACTACTTCCGCTAGGTGTTACTACGACTTCTTCCTCATAAGTTATTTTATAATTTTCTACCCCTATCCCAGAGGCAGATACAGATACTATCTTCTCATAGGTTAAATTTATTGAAGTAGATGTTGTCTTCTCCAACATTTCTCCATCTATTGGTAGTACTAGAGAAGCACCATTTTTATCTATTCCTTTTATATCAGTAAGCCTATATCCTCCTACACTTATTGCACCTTCTGTTGTCCACAACCTCACTATTTTTTCTCCACCATTATTCAGCCAGGCACGACTGACTATTTTAGTCCCTATGACTTTATCCTCTGCTATCCAGGGCTGTTTTAATTTTTTGTCATCAATTATTAATGATCCACTATTTACTTGAATAGGTAATCCTTTTGTCGTATCCCAAAATGCCCCAAAATATTCGTTATAGTTATTTAAAACTATTCCTGTATAATGTTTTCCTATTTCTGGGACTAATTTTATAGCCCCACCTGTAGTTCCTATTTCCATTGTATACTTTATTGTACCTGTAGTTGTAGAAATAGAATAGTCTTCATTATTCCCTTTATAATCTGGTCTTTCATAAAGATAACCCTGGCTTACATATTTATCAGCTAAATACAATTCATAGTGGGCTATGGCTGATCCACTATCTAACCCGCTGCTTATCCTCATTCCTTGTATCTTATATATCGACCTTTTATTTCTATTTCTTGCTACATAATACATGGTAAGGGTAATTGTCATAAAAAATGATAGCATCAGTATAGACAAGATTAAAGCTGAACCTTTCTTTTTCATAACTTCCCCCTTTTTTGTACCACCTATAATGACATTAATAATTAAAAATTATTGTAAATTTATCCTTGTAATTGCTACATCTCTAACTTCATTTCTTATTTTTCTGTCTTCATCATTTTTTCCATTTAGTCTATCAGGTACATCTATCTTAAAATAAAAAAGTAATATCTTATCTTTATACTTAAACTCTCCCTCTTCTACACTACTTAGAACAGTTGAACTATTTCCACCAGTATTTAATTTTAGATCACTACCATCTAAAAAATATACAATATCTTTTGATTTTCCATCTAGATCTACTCCATGGATAACAATTTTTTCCCCTACAACACCTTCAGCAAGACACGGATCGTTCTCGATATCGCTATCCTTATCAGGAAATACCTCTATTGCATTCGTTCCTATATCACTTCTGGCATTCCTTACATCCCTTTTAATAAATTCTACTACTTCATTCAACCGGCTATCAACCTTGGATTGATTATAAAGTCTATCCTGAGCTCCTATAAAAGCATTTATCATAGGAGAAAATATAAGCATAACTATCCCCATTATAGCTGTTACCACTATTATTTCTAATAAACTAAATCCACTTTTTTTCATCTCATCACTTCCAATTCTCAATAGGAGTTATTATAAACGTTGTTTTCATCTCTGTTTTTCTACCAGTTTTTTTATCAATATCTGTAGTCGTATCTCCGAATCCAAAAATAAATTTTCCGTAGATAAGATCTTCTCTATATACATTACTTGTAGTAACTCCTGTAATAGGGTTAATATAACTATCACTATCCTCTTTATAATCTTTCAAATTACCTTTTGTTGTTTTTATGTCTATATAAAAACCAACATCACTTAAATTTATTCCTTTAGAATTTAATAAAACCATATCTGATGATATATCAAAATCGTTTGCAAAATTATCTACTGTAAAAGCTGTTCCTGTAGTGCTTATAGAATATTGTTTTGGAAATTCAACATCTTCAACTATTAACCCTAATTCATCATACCCTTTAGATTTTATAAAATCTATCATGGTCTGGCTAATTCTGGCTGCTTCCTCAGTTTCAGAGGCTCTATGATGAAATAATATAGCTTGTGTTGCTACAGTAACTACCGGTACTATTCCTAAAAGTAATATTCCCAAAGCTACCAAAGCTTCTATTAAACTATACCCTTTTTTTTTCTTACTTTTTTTTTTTTCCTTTTCATTCATCATTTCACCCCCCCTACTATGATTTTTAACTCAAATAACCAACCACTAATCCTGCTATTGCTATATATGGTCCAAAAGGTATTATATCCTTCCTTGTTTTTCTTTTTAAGAGGATCAACCCTACACCAATTACTGCTCCTAAGATAAATGCAATATTTAAAAATATAAAAACTTGATATAAACTAAAGTACCCTATCGTAGCTCCTATACCTATGGCTAATTTTACATCTCCAAATCCCATTATTTCATGTCCAAAACTTTCTCCAAAACCATATAAAACTATATAAAATAAAGCAAAAATTCCCGCCCCTAACACACTTCTTTCAAAACCAATGGTAAAAAAAGAAGTAATAATTCCTATTATAAATATAGAAAAACTAATCCTGTCTGGGATATAATAGTGTTTAAAGTCTATCCATATACCTATAATCAATAGGCAGATAAAGAATAAATATTTTATTCCTAGTATTCCTAATCCAAATCTTAAGAAAAACAGATAAAATAAAATCCCTGTTATAAATTCTACAATGGGATACTGAATAGATATATTTCCCTTACAATTACTGCATCTTCCCTTTAAAATAAAAATATAAGAAAATACCGGTATGTTTTCATACCATTTAATAATATTCCCACATAATGGACAATGAGAAGATGGAAATGCTATGCTTTCATCCTCAGGTATCCTATAAATACAAACATTTAAAAAACTTCCTATAACAAATCCTAATAATAAAACTAACCACTTCATCTCCTACCTCACTTTTAATTTAAATTTATATTTAGATCATTAATTAATTAATTAATTTTATAATTTATCATATTACATATAATACGTATATATTTTATATTTTCCTGTAAGTAAAATAATATAAAAATATTATCGTGCTACTATTATACGATTAATTTCTACCTTCTGCAAATTTACTAAAGTATAATAACCATAGTTAGTCACTAAAAAATATTATCTTTAACTAAAAAACTAACCCAATTTTTTATGGGTTAGTTTTTTAGTTAATTATTTCTTCTCATCCATGCAGGGATCTCTAAATCTTCCTCTTCTTTTTTTTCTACTGTTTTTGTTAAATTTGGTTTTTCTATTGTTACTACTTTTTTTTCTGTAAATTCATCACTAAAATTAGTGGCTACAAGAGTGACTTGTAATCTATCTCCCATCTCATCATCCGTTGTAACACCAAACATAACGTCATCTACAGACTTTCCAGCCGCTTCCTTTACCATGTTTGAAATTGCAAAAGCTTCATTTAGACCCAATGCAGATGATCCAGATATATTAATTAAAATCTTACTTGCTCCAGATATTGATTTTTCTAATAAAGGACTTTGAAGAGCTTTTTCAGTCGCTTTAATAGCTCTATTTTCTCCTTCCATTTCTCCAAACCCTATCATTGCTATCCCTGAATCTAGCATAGTTGTTTTAATATCAGCAAAGTCTAAGTTTATTAATCCTGTTTTCAATATTAAATCTGCTAAACCTTTAATACCAATCTTTAAAACATTATTAGCTTCCATAAAAGCATTTTGTAATGTTATAGTTTTTTCTGGGAGTTCAAATAATTTATCATTTGGTATAATAATAAGGGCATCTACAGATTCTTTTAAATTAACTATTCCCATATCTGCATTTTTCATCCGACTCTTCCCTTCAAAAGTAAATGGTTTTGTGACCACTGCAACTGTCAAAATTCCCATTTCTTTTGCTATCTTAGCTATTACTGGTGCTGCACCTGTACCTGTACCTCCACCCATTCCAGATGTTATAAATAACATATCTGTTTCTTCTAATAGAGTTTTTATCTTGTCTATGTCTTCCTCAGCTGCTTGTTTTCCAATTTCTGGGTTAGCTCCTGCTCCCAGTCCTCTTGTAGATTTTTCCCCCAACTGTATTCTTATATCAGCTAAAGAATTATGTAAATCTTGGGCATCTGTATTTGCCGCAATATATTCTACTCCTGTCACTCCTGCTTCAATCATATCATTTATTGCATTCCCGCCAGATCCCCCTATCCCCATTACTTTTATTTTCACCAAATGCTCATTCGTGTGTATCATCCCTCTTCCTCCTTAGACTATTTACTCTATATAAAATTCCCCAACCATTTTTTTAATTTAGAAGGACTTTTAATTTTAGTTTTTTTGTTGACTTCATCTTTTTTTTCTACTTTATTTACATCTTCTATTTTTTCTTTTTCCTTTTCTATCTTATCTTCTATATTTGTTTTTTTTAGGCAACTATACTCATCTTCAAGAGCTGTAAGTAAAATTCCCATTCCTGCAATACAATCAGGATTTTTTAGTGTAGTCGTCATTCCGTTTATCTTAATAGTTGTTCCTATCCTAATTTCATAATTTAATAAAGCTTTTAACTTCTCTAGAATTCCATAATCTCCTACGACTCCTCCAGCTAATACTACTCCATTTTTTAGATATTCCTTATATCCAGAAGCCACTATACTCTTTGAAACATATTCTAATATCTCATCAGTTCTAGCATCTATTATATCCCTTAGATATTTAACTTCAAAAGACTTAATCAAACTCTCACCATTTTCCAAATAGGATACAGTAATTTTTTCATCTATATTCTTATTTTTTATTTCTAACAGAATATTTTTTACTGTTTCACTATTCAATTCTAGTATATATTTAAGATCATTAATATAGTGCATACCACCTATAGGTATTACACTTATATTGATAAGTCTATTATTTTTAAAAATTGTTATCTCAGTCAAACCATACCCTATATCTACTAATGCCACACCATTTATCTTATCTATTTTTTTTAGAGTAGCTTTAGAAGATGCTTCTCCATTATATACGAGACTCTCTACCTCTATATTTGCTTTATTCATTGTTTCTACTATTTTTTTTACCTTTAACTTCGGTACCCTTATAAGATGAACATTTACTTTTAATTTATTTCCAATTTTTCCTATTGGATTTTTCATTATTCCAGAATTATCAACTCTATAATTGTAAATCTCCTTAGCTATAACCTGTTCATCTTCTTTAACTACCTTCTCTTTAGAAATTTTAAAAATTTTATTACAATGATCTTCGGTAACCTCTATCTCATCTTCAGAAAGTTTATATTCAATCTCCGTCGTACTAGATTTTAAGTCACTTCCACTTACTCCTATAGTAGCTTTTTTTATTGTAATTCCAATTTTATCCTCTAATCTTTCCTTTCCCAATCTCAGTGTCCTACTAAATAACTCCCCATCAATTATCTCGCCTTTTTTTATCCCATTAGATGGAATAATAGCATGTCCTAGAATCTTTATATTTTTCCCTGAATCATACAATTCACCTACAATAATAGTTGTTTTAGATGATCCTATATCTATTCCTGTCCTTATTCTTCTCATCATCTTTAATCACCCTCTACCCTTTTTATAATGTAATCTTCAAACCTTAAATCAATATATTCTATCTGTCTTTTACTTTGAATATTTACTTTATCATAGAGTTTCTTCACAACCTCATACTTTTTTCTATTTATGTCTACATTTGTAATTATTTTAAGCCCTATATTTGTTGTAACTACTATTCCATTATCTATCTTATACACCTGAGATATTTCATCTTTAAAACTGATTTTTTCGATAATCTTAATAAATTTTTTTATTTCATTCGCATGATCTATTTGAAATAAAGGCATATTATATCTTTTACTCTCTTTCATATATCCATATATTCTCCCTAATTCATCAGATATATATATTTCCCCTTTATATTCTATATATGAAAAAGGCTCAACTTCATTTATATCAAATATTAAAATATCAGGCATTCGAGTTCTTATCATTACATCTTTTACCCTTATATCCTTTAATATTTTATCCTTTATTTTTTTTTTATCTATGCTCAATATATTTTTGCCTTTTAAATTCTCTATACTTTTTGCTAAATCATTTATTAATTCTAAATTTTTTACATTTATTTTTACTTCATTAACGTCAAATAAGGAGGCTTTTTTAAAGTCTCCGTACTCAGTATAGATATACCAACAGATTATTCCTATGAATACTGTTTGTAATATTTTTTTCATATTCACTTCACCTAGTCTATTAGTCTATTATTTAAAAATATAACATTTTTATCTATTTTTTACAATATATACATAAAACTATTATAAATATATTATATCTGATACCATTTTTTGTAATATCATTTCAAAACTATAACCTTTTAGTTTTCCTAATTTAGGCAATAAGCTTGTAGTAGTCATTCCTGGACTAGTATTTACCTCTAAAAAATACAAACCTTCTTTCGATAGTATAAAATCACTTCTACTCATTCCTTTTAAATTTAATATATGATGCACTTTAGATGCAGTTTCCATGGCTTCCTCATAGTATTTTTTTTCTATTATAGCAGGAACTTCATACATAGTTTTTCCTACTGTATATTTTGACTCAAAATCATAGGTTCCTGAATTAGGTATTATCTTTACTACTCCTAATTTTTCTCCATTTAAGATTCCAGCAGTTAGTTCTTCTCCCACAATAAATTCTTCTATCACTAAATCTATCCCTTTCAAATTTTCCACTGCATTTTTTCCTTCTTCTAAATTTTGACAAATATAAAGTCCCACACTAGATCCTTCTCTAGAAGGTTTAACAACAATTGGATATTTTTTGACACTATCTATACTAGTATACTTTATTGGAGTTCTAATTCCAAAATCATCTACAATTATTTTAGTTAAAACTTTGTCCATAGATACAGCACTAGCTGTTACTCCAGATCCTGTGTATGGTTTTTTTAAAATATCTAAGATTGCCTGCACTCTTCCATCTTCACCAAATTCACCATGTAAAGCTATATATGCTAAATCAAATTCATTTTCCATAAGTGCAGTCAAATAATTTTCTTCTATCAAATCTATCTTAAAAGCATCATACCCTAAATTTAAAAGTCCTTGTAATATAGCTTCTCCACTCATTAACGATATTTTTCTTTCCGAAGAGATTCCTCCCATTAATACTGCTATTTTCATCTATTTTCTCCTAGTTTTCTATAATTACTATTTCTTCTTCTAGTTCAATTCCTGAATCTAATTTTACTTTTTCTTTTACTATCCTCAATATTTCAATGACATCATTATATTTAGCATTTCCACGATTTTCCAAAAAATTTGGATGAATATTTGAAACTTGCATATCTCCTACTCTATGTCCTTGTATTCCTGCCGCTATTATTAGTTTTGCTGAAAAATATCCATTAGGATTTTTAAAAGTACTTCCTAGATTAGGCATATTTAAGGGGTGTCTAGTTTTCCTTTTCCCTTTTAATTCTAAAACTCTTTCATTGTCAAATCCTATTTTAAATTTAAATACAGCACTTATGACTATCCATTTTTTTTCTTGTATCTCTGTACTCCTATAAGTGACGTAAACTTGTGATTTTTTTATTTTTCTAATTTTAAAATTTTCATCTATTATTTCTATTTCTTCTATATAATCAAAAACTTCAGAACCATAAGCCCCACCATTCATATAGATTAATCCTCCTACACTTCCAGGTATGCCTGCTAAATTTTCTAGTCCTGAATAATTTTTTTCTGCTATAAAATTAATCAAGTCATCAAAGTTTAATCCTGATTCTACATAGACTCTTCCATCACTCAAATCTTCTATCCTACTTAACTTATTTAAACTTATAAATGATATATCCATATCTCTGTCTGGGATCAAAGTGTTTGTTCCATTTCCTATAAGAAAAGTTTTTTCTCTGGTTTTTAACACTTCAACCAATTCCTCTTTTTTTTCTATTATTATTAATTCTTTGGCTATTCCACCAATTTTCATATTAGAATATTCTTTCATATGATGATTTTTATATACTTTCATTCTACCTCCAAATTTTTAACTACCTCATATGCCATCTGTGATACTGTCCCTGCTCCCATAAAGATAAAGGTTCTATCTTCCGCAGCTCTTACTATTTCTATTATTTCTTCCATAGTAGTTAAAATTTTTACATTTCCAGAAGTATAAATATCAGAAGCTAATTCTTCTAATGTAATTCCATAGATATTTTCCTCTCCTGCAGAATATACAGGAAGTAATATTACATCATCTGCTAAATCAAAACACCCCTTAAATTCTTCATATAAAAACTTTGTCCTGCTATATTTATGGGGTTGAAAAATTGCTGTTATTTTTTTAGTCTCTATTTTTTTAGCTCCCTCTAAGGTAGCCCTTATCTCTGTTGGATGATGTGCATAATCATCTATTATCCTTAAGTCTCCATCTAAAAGAATTTCATATCTTCTCTTCGCACCTTTAAAAAATTTTAATTTAATTTTTATTTCTTCCAAAGATACTCCTAAAGTATAAGCCAAATAGATCACTCCTAAGCTATTAGAAATATTATGTCTTCCAGGTACAGCTAATATAAATTTTCCTAAAAGTTGACCATTTAAAATCACATCATATACACTTTTCCCATCTATTATTTTTATATTATTTGCATATATATTTGCTTTTTTTTCTATGCTATATGTCACAATTTTATCCTTGGATCCTAGTGTATTTTCAGATTCCAAACAATCTATATTTAGCAAAGTAAGTTTTTTAGTTTGTTCATAAAATTGAATAAATGATTTCTTTATATTTTCAAAACTACCATGATTTTCTAAATGATCAGCCTCTATATTGGTTATGATCGAATATTCCGGTAAGAGATATAAAAATGAGTTATCACTTTCATCTGCTTCTGCTATCAAAAATTTTCCAGTTCCACAATGTGCATTAGAATTTATTTCAGGTAAAATTCCTCCTACTACAATAGTTGGATCTAGTGGTAACATTACAGCTCCTAACATAGAACTAGTAGTTGTTTTTCCATGGGTTCCTGCTATTGCTATTCCGCATTTTTCTTTAAATAATTCAGCTAAAAGTTGTCCTCTTTTTATCACTTGTATCCCATTTTCTATAGCATATCTATATTCTGGATTATTTTGTTCAATGGCGCTTGATCTCACCACTAAATCTATTCCTTTTATATTCTTGGCATCATGTTTATAGTGAATTTCAACTCCTAGATTTTCTAATTCTATACTTACATCTTTTTTAGTTTTATCTGATCCACTTACACAGTAACCGGTCTTAGCCATTATTTTAGCTAATCCACTCATACCTATACCATTTATTCCTATAAAAAATATTTTTTTCATCTATATATTCCTCCAAATTTCTAAAGCATTGACTATTTTTTCTGCTGAGTTTCCCTTTTTCATTCTTTTTAATGCTGCTTTCATCTCTTTTAGTTCATATTCATTTTTCACTAATTCTAAAGCCATTCTAACAGCATTTTGGGCTTCCCCATCTTTATAAATCAAACTAGCCTTATTCTCTGTAAGGATTTTAGTATTTTCAAATTGACCCACTTCACGGAGTTGATATGGTATTAATATCGATGGTTTTTCTAATTCTATTAATTCCGAGATCGTTAATGCTCCCGATCTACATAATACTAGGTCCGCAGCACACATTATGTTTGCCATATTTTTAAAATATGGTTTTATTTGGTCTGTTAGTTTATATTTAGATAATTTAGACATAACTTCTTCATAATTATTTTTTCCTGTAGCCCAATATATCCTTGTATTTTTTTCCTTTAAAAATGAGTCCCATTCCTTTATCAGTGCTTCATTAATACTCCTTGCTCCTAAACTTCCACCCATAACAAGGATCATTTTTTCATGATCTTCTAGTTTTATCTTCTTTCTCTCATTATGATAATTTAAAGTATAAAATTCCTTTCTTAAAGGATTTCCTGTGACTTGTAATTTAGATTGATACTTTAAAGGTAGTTCATCATATGTCAAATCAAAGGCTAAAAACATTTTTTTACTCAATCTATAAAATATCTTGTTGGCTAACCCTAAAGTAACGTTTTGCTCCTGTAGATATATCGGAATTTTTAAAATTATAGCACTCAATAAAGTCGGAATAGATATATAATTCCCAAAACCAATAACTGCATTAGGTTTTTCTTTCTTTAATATTGATATAGCTTTCTTTGTTGCTTTTAAAACTTTTATTATAGATTTAAAATTTTTTAGAGGTAAAATATCTAACCCTATAAATTTATAACCTGCATTTGGAATAATCTCTTTTTCCATCCTATGGCTAGTTCCTATAAAAATTAAATCTATATTCTTCTTCCTTAATTCATCTGCTACTGCCAAGGCTGGGTAGATGTGCCCACCTGTTCCTCCTGCTGTCAAAATAATTTTTTTCATCTATATCCCCCTGACGACTTTTAGCCGAATATCTAAGTTCACTATTATTAATTTTCTTGTTTAAATATCTCTAAAACTAACTTTTTAAATATTTTTCCTCTTTCCTCATAACTTTTAAATTGATCAAAGCTAGAACTAGCCGGAGACAATAAAACAGTTATTTTTTCTTTAGAATCTATATTTTTTAGTTTTTTACCTAGTGCAACCATTACTTTTTTTAAAGTTTTTAAAGTATGGATATCTTCTCTAGGATAGTTTGCTACTAATAATTCTTTCTCCAGTTTAAGAGATAATTCTCCTATTAGATATACCTCTTTAACGCTTTTTTTTATTACTTTAACAAGAGGAGTCAATTCTAGATTTTTATCGCATCCACCACATATAAGTATTGGTTTTTCAAAAGCTTCTATGGCTTTAACTGTAGAATCTAAATTGGTCCCCTTGGAATCATTTATAAATTTTATAACACTATTTTTAGTTTTATATATATAAAATTCCTCCATTCTATGTTCTAAACTCACAGTATTTTCTAAAAAAAAATTTATGACCTCATTATTTATACCAATTAATTTTGCCACTCCTACAATAAATAATATATTTTGTAAATTATGCCTCCCTTTTAGAGAAAATTTATCTATTATAGTTACTTGACTCCCTTTAAAGTATAATTTGTTTTCATATATACAGATATCAGTGTTTGTTTCTAAAGAAAGTCTCAAAATTTCTCCACCTATACTATTTAACCTTTTCATAATCTCTTTATCGTCTATATTTACTATAAATTTATCTGCATAATTTTGATTTATTCCTATATTAAATTTTGTATCATAATATTCATCTACATCTTTATATCTGTTCAAATGATCTGGAGCAAGATTAATTATCATAGCTATATCAGCCTTAAAATTATATAAGTTTTCTAATTGGTAAGAACTCAATTCTAAAATTATATATTCATATTTATCTTTCTCTAAAACAATTTTTGAGTATGGAACTCCTATATTTCCTGCTGCTATACTCCTAATACCTGCTATATTTAATAGCTCACTCAACTTACTTGTTGTTGTTGTCTTACCGTTAGTTCCTGTTACAGCTATAATTTTAGTTTTAGATTTTTTTTTCATATAGTTATATGCAACTTCTATTTCATTAACTATTTTAATTTTTTTTTTCTCTACTTTTTTTATTAAATCATTATAGGGGATTCCTGGACTTTTTATAAATAGATCTATTTCATCTAAATAAGCTACCGCATCTGTAGACGAAATACCTATTTTATCATCTACAAAAACTGTTTCCCATTTCATATCTTTAAGTAACTCTTTTACACTTTTACCACTTATTCCTTCTCCATATATCATAGCTTTTTTCATTTTATTACCACCTTCTACTTCTATTAAAAATTTATAGTATAAAATATCCATTTCATATATATTATTTTTTTACACTAATAAAATAAATTAGCATAGACTCGAGTTTAATTTTTTATAGATTGCATGAACAATTAAATGACTTATAAAAATTTTAGTTTACTTATCTTAACTTTAATATTATTAAACTTCCTATACCGCATAATAAGCCTATTATCCAAAATCTAATAGTTACCTTTGTTTCCGCCAAACCTTGTAATTCAAAGTGATGATGAATAGGAGCCATTCTAAATATCCTTTTTTTTCTCATCTTATATGATCCTACTTGTAAGATTACAGATATGGCTTCTACTACAAATACAAACCCAATCAATAGAAATAATAGCTCTTGTTTTAAAAATATTGATACTACCCCTAGCAATCCCCCTAACATTAGAGAGCCAGTGTCTCCCATAAAAATTTCAGCTGGATAAAAATTAAACCATAAAAATCCTAATCCAGCTCCTATTAAACCAGTTAAAAATACTGTGATTTCTCCAGTTCCTGCTATATAGTAAAGATCAAAATGCTGACTTAATTCTGTATGTCCTGTAAAGTATGCAATAAGACCTAAAATAGACGCAGCTATAATTACTGGCATAATTACTAAACCATCCAATCCATCTGTTATATTTACAGCGTTAGAACTTCCTATCAACACCAAAAGTATCCATCCTAATAATGGAAATACTCCTATATACAAATAATTCTTTGAAAAAGGATTCATAACTCCAAAATCTAATTCTGTACCTGAAATCCCAAATTTAATTATAAAAATCCATGTCAAAACAGCTATTAAAGCTTGCCCAATCATCTTTTTTTTTCCTGATAACCCCTTTTTACAGACTGTTAATTTTTTATAATCATCTAAGAATCCGATACTACTGAATAAAAGCATACATAAAAGTAACATTAAATTAAATTTATTAACCAAATTTCCGACTATTAAATTAGTAATTGTTGCAGAAAAAACTATCAAGACCCCTCCCATTGTTGGAGTTCCTGTCTTTGTGAAATGTGTTTCTGGTCCTATATCCTTTGCTTCATCACCAATTTTTTTCCTTCTCAAATAAATTATAAATGGCTTTCCTAATATCATGACAATCATAAGTGATATAGCAAACCCCAAAAAACCCCTCAAATAAATTGATTTTAAATACATTAAACTTTCATACTTTTCTGCCAAATAATATAACATCTATTAATCTCCTAATCTAAAATTTTATTCAAACAAATACCATTTGAAGCCTTTAAAAATATTGCAGCTCCATCTTTTATTCCTTTTATTTTATTTCTTATTTCTTCTATAGTTTCAAAATGAAAACAACTTTTATGATCCAGTTTAACATATAACTTTTTCATCTCTTTTCCTATTAAGTAAACTTCATCTAAATTTAAACTTTCTATAGACTCCGATAATCCTTCATGAAGTTTTCTGCTTTGCTTTCCAAGTTCTAACATATCGCCCAATATAGCTACTTTATAACTATTTTTAAAAATTTCGTCAAATGTTTCTAATGATACTTTCATGGCTATTGGGCTTGCATTATAAGCATCATTTATAAAAATTTTTCTATCTTTTTCAACCCTTTCAAATCTCATACCTGTAAGTTTTAAATTTTTACAAGCATCTAAAATTTCCTTCTTAGACACTCCCATCTTTAGAGCTATAACAATTGATAAAGTTATATTTATAGTGTTATATTCACCATATAAATTAGTCTTTATTTTTAGTTCCTCTTCTGAAAAAGACAGTCTAAAGTTACCACCTCTTTTATCTTGATGAAAGGCATCTATAATATAATCATTGTTTTTATTCTTACCTATTTTTATGGCTTCTACCTTTTTTAAATAAGGATCATCTCCATAAACAACTCTAAATCTAGGTTTTATAAATTCAAAAATTTCTGTTTTTGCTCTAAAAACATTATCTCTATTTTCTAAAAATTCTAAGTGAGAATCGCCTATATTAGTTATAATGGCATAATCTGGATTAGCTATCTGAGCTAATAGCCTAATTTCTCCTAGAGCACTCATCCCCATTTCTAAAGCAACAAATTTATCATCTTCCTCTAACTGTAAAAGAGTCAACGGTAAACCAATATGATTATTATAGTTCCCTTGCGTTTTTTTTCCTTTATATTTTTGTGATAATATAGAATACAAAATATCCTTTGTAGATGTTTTCCCTTCACTACCTGTAATTCCAATAACTATAACACTTAAGCTTTTTCTATATTTTTTAGCTAACTCCTGTAAAAACAAGATACTATCTTCCACATAAATAGCTCTCTTATCGCTAATTTTTATATTTATATCGTCATAAAATACCAAACAAGCACCTTTTTTTAATACCTCTTGAATATATTTATTTCCAGATCTTATTCCAATAAAAATATCATTTTTTTTTACTTTTCTACTGTCTATATAAATTTCCCCTATTTTAATATTTTTTAAATGTTTTTGATTTGGAAACATCTTATTAAAAAATAATGATCTGCACATACTTATATTTCTCCTTATTATAACAATTTTTACTTCTTAACTCAATTATTCTTAATATAAATTTTTGATTCTCTTTCTAACTGTTTTGCAAACTCATATAGTGTTTCATAAATTTCACAAGTATTATTTAATTTTTGTTTCTCTTTTAATCCGTGTCCTGTTTTTACCAAAATTGATCTCATCCCTAAATTTTCACCTGCTTTTACATCACTAATTTTATCACCTACTACTATGGATGACAAAAAGTTTATATTTAAATCTTTTTTTGCATCTAAAAACATCCCAGAATTAGGTTTTCTACAATCACATTCTAATTTATATTTCCCTATCCCTTTTTGGGGATGATGAGGGCAAAAATAAAAAGCATCTATATCTCCGCCTATTTTATTTACTTCCTTTTTGAGATAATCATGCAATACTTTGACATCGTCTTCACTATAATAACCCCTACCTATTCCAGATTGGTTAGTTACCACTACAACTAAATAACCTAAATTATTAAAGATTTTTATTGCTTCCTTTGCACCATCTATAAACTCAAATTCTTCTATTTTATAAAGATAATCTTTTTCAACGTTTATATTTCCATCTCTATCTAAAAAAATACATTTTTTCATAAAAATCCTCCTATTATAATTTTTCAACAATTATATTATATAAGATTTTTGCATTTTATAACAGATTTTATTTAAAAAAACAGGTATTTTTCTAAAACTTTTTAATATCCTTACATTGTATAATTAAATGCAACAAAAAAGAATCATAAAAAATCCTTGGTATAATGTATGGACCACTAAACATTAAAGGATATTTCTATGAATCAAAAACATATTACTATTTTATTTATATTTTTTCTTCTTTCTTTCAAAAAATAAAAAAGACTTGGCAAGTTCCTATCCTCCCAAGGGGCTGCCCCCTAAGTACTTTCGGCGTTTACGGACTTAACTTCTGGGTTCGG
>Ga0316197_10000217_pt1 | contig 43187 bp, 41 predicted proteins | sample OudBiesiAoxic_MG_FD_204939 | JGI IMG/M metagenome (GOLD analysis project Ga0316197, IMG submission 204939) | Coastal sediment microbial communities from Oude Bieten Haven, Netherlands - site A oxic | ecosystem: Environmental > Aquatic > Marine > Coastal > Sediment | place: Netherlands... | reverse complement strand
ACGACGAAAGACGGGATGGCAATAAAGGCCACTGAGATCACCGCCGAGGCCCGGTCAAGCCAGGAGTCGCGGTGTATGGCGGAAAAGCAGCCCAACGGTACACCCAGCAAAGTGGCTGCACCGATAGCCGTGAATACCAGCATCAGTGTAAACGGAAGTTGTTCAAAAACAATCTCAGCCACCGGCCGTCGACTGAACGGATCTTCACCAAGGTCACCCCGCGCCACCTTGCCGAGAAAGCGGCCAAGCTGCACTGCCACGGGTTTGTCCAGACCCATGCGCTGGTTCATTTCGGCACGCAATTCGGGTGTGGCACGTGGTCCCAGGATAACGCTGGTCGGATCGCCCGGAATCATGTGAATCATGCCAAACATCAGCGACACGGCCAGCACCACAATCAGGATCGAAACGCCCAGGCGTCGTGTAATAAATTGCAGCACTGTCAGACCTGGTCCGGTCCGGAGAGTTTGAACTCGCGGTACATCGGATAACCATCAGCACGGTATGCCGGCTGCAACCAGTTGCGTGACAACAACGATTCGACGCTGTGAGCCAGGAAGCGGTAGCAACCGGATTGTTCCATCAAATGCTGCATACGCTGGTAGATCCGGTCACGTTCGCCGATATCGTTCAGCCCCATTGCCAGGTGGTGCAGATGGTCGAATTCTTCGCTGCGAAACCTTTCCCAGTTCCACACCCCCACCTGCTTGCCGATGAACCACTCGGTGGCGTAGTAAGGGTCGCCGAGCATATAGAAGCTCTGCAGATGCAACTGCAGATCCTTCCAGCGATCACCGGCGGACTCCATGCCCATGGTAATCAGCGTCGCATTGTCTTGTGGATCGAGGTCAATCTCGATGCCGACTTTCGCCAATGACCACTGGATCACCTGTCCAGCCGTCATTTCCAGCGCTTGAGCGGGTAATGACAGGGTCAGTTTCAAGGGCAGGTCGACGCCTGCTTCAGCCAGCAAGCGGCGGGCTTTCTCACGGTCACCGGCCAGCGGTACATCGGCTTTCTCACGGTAACCGATCAGTCCGGGAGCGATGATACCGGTTGCGGGTGTGGCGAGTCCGAACCAGGCTGCTTCAATCACGGCCTCAACATCGATACCGTACTGCACTGCCTGGCGTACCCGAATATCCGTCAACTTCGGATGCTCCAGGTTCATTCCTACCCAGTAGTAACGCAGGGAACTGATCACATCCAGCCGGCTGGCCGGGGGCATTGCCCGGCGGAATACTTCGACCGACTCGATCGAGGTTTGGGTACATTCGAGCTCACCGGCTTCGTAAGCCAGTTCACCCGCTTTGACGTCGCTCAGCGGGTAAATGTGAACTTCCCTGAAGGCAGCGGGTGGCCCCGACCATTCGGGGTTTCGCTCCAGTATCGTTTTTCTTTGTGCCTGCCAACTGACGAAACGGTATGGCCCGGAACAGGCGGGTGGCTCGATGGTGAACTCGCCACCCACCGACTCCAACGCCTTCTTCGACTGGATACCACCGGCACTGGCGCACAATCCAATCGGGATAAATGCGGAGTACGGAGAATGCAGCACCAGCACGCCGGAGTAGTGTCCGGTGATCTCGACATGACTCAGCGACCCCATGTCACCGGCGTTTGATGACTTCATTGCCGGGTCGACGATTCGTTCCAGCGAGTACTTAACATCCTCCGCGGTCATTTCGCCAAAACCATTGGTAAATTGAATACCGGGGCGCAGGCGAAAGGCGTAGTGCGTTTCGTCCAGTTGTTCGAAATGCTCGGCCGCATCGAGATCCCATTCCCAGCTGTCACCGGGCCGAAATTGCACCAGGTTGAGGAATATCGCGTTTCCCATTAAACCTTCGGAACCCGACAGCATCCTTGCCGGATCCAGCGATATGACATCTGTGTAGGTGCGGATGCGCAAAACGTCCCCGTCAAGGCTCCAGGCCGTGCCAGGCAGGCTTGCGGTCATCGCTCCCAGGCTGGCGAGCGTGGTTGCTTTGAGAAAATCGCGGCGATTGACGAAAGGTGTGTTAAACGTAGGATTGCTTATCATTCTCACTCCACTATGGGAAAGATGACGGGTTGCGTCAATGAAAAACTCGGTTTGATTGCCGCACCAGGTAGAGTATAGGCAAGTATTTAGGCTATATTTCCAGAATTCCGCTCAGCCTTGTTACAATACTGTGATCCAAATAAAGTTAACCGCAAAAGCTGTGCATGTGACGCCAGGTCTGCAAGGGCAGGCTTGAATTTCAATTTTATGCTCGACCGAGAGACCAGTTTTTTGATGAGCGATATCTTATGAAATACCTTTTTACCGCACTGATGCTTTTCTGCCTGTCTTATGGCTCTGGCTTGTCGGCAACTCCGCTATTTGTATATAACCATGGCTACGTCATGGGGGAGTTGAACAAAGTTGATCTCATCGGACTCAATCGACGGATTGTTGCCGGGCAAGTTTCAATCGGAAACAATAGCTTTAGCGCAGGGAATAATATCCGTAGTGAATTGCGCGGCGACTATACTTTGAATAATCCGTGGAGTTTTTGTGGTGATCAGGAGTTCTACGAGAAACTTCTTGGTCCCATTGGTGAATTCGTTGTGATCGAGTATAGAACGCCAAAAAAATCGTCTTTACTACAATGCCAATCCAGGAACGAGATCCTTGCAATATACCCTCTATCCCGCGGCAATCCATCGAATGTCGTGCTTGAAAGTGCAAAAATATCTATCGCAGGCAAACCATATGGAGTCAGTGTAGGCCGGATTGTAAATGCACAAAAAAGCGACAGGTACGATGATAATTGGTCTGTTGTGGTCCAAGTCGGGAACAGTGGGAATGATTTTCGCTACCTGCAGATCGTCGACTCTGAGCTATACGCATTCGCGCTTGATTGCCTCAGCTCGGCAACCAAAGTGAAACTGTATCATGTCGAGCGAATCCACGGGGCCACACCAACTAATCGCAGTGATGCCTATGTTTGGAAAATCGAGACAAAGCCGGGTTTATAGTGCCCCTCATCTGCGGCCACTCGACTCAACTCGGGAAAGCTGCCTCTCGCTGGCTATGCCTCCAAACTTACAATCGTTCTTCCCTTTAATTTTCCATCAAGCATCAGGTCAATATGATCGCTCAATTCATCCAAAGAGATCTCTTTGTAAACATCCATCAGGTTACCAGGCTTCCAGCCTTTGGCTAATTTGTTCCAAACAACCTCTCTGTAAGCCATAGGATAATTTTGAGAGTCAATTCCGATTAATGAGACGCCTCTGAGAATGAACGGAAATACGGTGAGGTTGAGTTTTGGTGAAGCCACCATGCCGCAGCAGGTAACCACGCCCATGGGTTGGATTGATTTGATCATATTATCAAGGATGCTTCCGCCTACTGTATCTATTCCTCCGGCATAATCAGCCTTCATCATGGGACGTTTATCTTCCTGTTCGAAATCTTTTCGCGCAATCACTTCGCTTGCTCCAAGTCCGAGTAAGAAATCGTGCTCGGTATTCTTGCCCGAGATTGCTGAAACCTCGAATCCTAACTTTGCCAGGATAGCTACACTCAGTGCGCCGACACCTCCGGTTGCTCCGGAAACTAAAACTTTTCCATCTTCGGGTTTAATATGCTCAGTCAGTCGAAAAACAGACATTCCGGCAGTCAGGCCTGCGGTCCCGATAATCATCGATTCTTTCATCGAAAGTGTATCGGGTAATTTCACCGCCCAGGCCTCTGGCACGCTGATGTACTGCCCAAAACCTCCGGCTGTATTCATACCCAGGTCATAGCTGGTAACGATAACCTCATCACCTTCACGAAACTTATCACTATCTGAATGCACAACTGAACCAACAGCGTCAATTCCGGGCGTATGCGGGTATGTTCTTGTTACCCCCTTATTTCCGGTTGCGGAAAGAGCGTCCTTATAATTCAAGGAAGAATAATGAACCCGGATCAATAAGTCGTTTTTTGGCAAGTCATCAACAGACCTTGTTACAACAGTTTTTGAAAACCGATCATTCAGCTCTTCAATCAACATACTTTTAAATGTGATTTGTTCCATAATTGTTCCTTTAAAATTCAGGCATGCTCATCCCAGCATAGAAAAAGCCATTGTCCGTATTTTTTCACATTGTAGTTTTCTTCACCACGTGCCATTTGTGATTGAAAAGTACCTGGCAAGGTGGGAGCGATTCAATCGCTGGCTTTTTTGTGACTATACTAGTGGGATTGGGTGTTAGTGAATACTTTTTTAAGCGAGTCTGCGCTCGGCGCTTTCCGGCCCCGCCTCAAGCGATGGCTTCATGCCAAGCGACGGGAGGAATCAGGATGGACAGCGAATGGGATGACTATGCAGATGACTGGGACAGTGATGAATCCGCAGCGCTCTACTCAAAAGAAGCATTCAACTCTCTTTCAAATATTGTAGATATGGAAGATGCGAACCTGTTGGATTTTGGTTGTGGTACCGGTCTGCTCACCGAAAAATTATCACCCCAAGCCGGTCATATTGTGGCGCTGGATACATCGTCCAGAATGCTTGCTGTATTAACCGGTAAAAACGGCGCCATGCCTGTGCTTATGGGAGTAGCAAGAAATATATAATTCGTTATAGAAAACGACCCGTTTCAGGCCACACTTTTATCATTTTCATTCATGACTTCTGAAAAATGTTCCCAACCTATTTGGTCAGCTCCGGGTACGCGAAGACGTACGTCGATCAAATCCCCTACCGGTTTTTCAACCCGTGGCACGAGCTCTCCCCTTTGTTTCTGAATCCTTTTGTGAAGTATTTCGCGGTGTACCTGCATGTCGCTTGGTTTGGCATTGTTTACCACGCTTGTCTTCAAGTCCGACATGTGTACCGTCGTATAGTCCCCTAACAAGAGTCTTTTTTCAGTTGCTTCCGGATTTTTAAGCATCAACATATCTATATTCCTCTTTTAGTCAAGTCTATACATGCAATATTTGAGCCAACTGATATATTTTAGTGCTAAATCCATAAATACAACAACTTACGCTGTTCTCAATGGACAACCTTTAGCCGCAACTTTCTAAAAATGTCAGGTTAACTGACCATAATTGTCAGTTGGCAAATGGTGAACTCTCTCATGTGTGGGGATTATTCAGGAAATCTTTTGACGATTCCTTCGAACCTGGGGTGGTCGCGTATGTTGTCTATATCTGAATCGTGTATCAGCCACTCACGGTTGATGTTGCCGACCTTGATCAGGCAGTTTTCAAGACAATCCAGTGCTCTATCGGCGTCTCCTGCCAGTGAGAAAAAACAAGCACCGTTGTACTGGACAATGGAATCCATGGGTGCTTTTTGCATTGAGGTTCCCATCCATTCTTTCGCCTCATCCGTCTCACCCATGCGCAGTAAGGCAAAAGCACCCATATTCAGAGCCCGGTTGTCGTCCGGGTTTAGTTCGAGCACAGCCCTGACCCTTTCAATACCTTTAAGGGTAACCTCCATGGCTTTGTCTTTCTGATCAAGACTGACATACAACTGTGCCTGTAACAGTACGCTCTGGAAATCCTCAGGACGTACTTGCGATGCGTGATCAAACAGTTTTAGTGCCCGCTTGAGGTCACCTTCCTGCACCTTGGCGCGGCCGAAAAAGAACCAGGCCTCGTAATTTCTTGGATCGATTTGAATCGCGTTCTCAAATTCAATCTCGGCATTTTTATAGTCCTGGTGCATGCAGAAGGCAATGCCTGCAGCAACATGTGACTCAGCCAGATCGGGTGCGAGTTTAAGTGCCTTTGCACTGGTACGTTTGGCCTCCGCCAGGTTCACTTCACTGGCATTGAAGTACATATACGCGAAGCCATAGGTATAAGCAATGCCCGCCCAGGCACGTCCGAATTCCGGCTCGATATCGATGGCTTGATTGAACATCTGCCGGGCATATACATTGTCCTGCGTGGTGTGTTGGGCAAAATATCCAAGACCGCGTAAAAAAAATTCATAGGCTTTTGGATCCACTTGTTGTTGTGTGGGTTTGTGCTTACGCTTCAACGAAAGGCTGAGGGCCGTGGCAATTGAACCGGCGATCTCTTCCTGTATCTCAAAAATATCCGAAAGTTTCCGGTCATATTGGTTCGACCACAGGTGGAATCCATCGCTGGTGTTGATCAGTTGTGCAGTGATACGCAAGTTGTTACCAGACCTGCGCACGCTGCCTTCCAGTACGGTTTGTACCCTGAGCTTCCTGCCTATATCCCTGATATCAGTCTGCTTGCCACTAAATTGAAATGCCGAGAACCGGGAGGCCACCCTCAGGTTGGCAACCTTGCACAAGGCAGTGAGAATTTCCTCTGCCATGCCTTCGCAGAAATAAGCCTGATCTCCTTTTTCACTCAAGTCATCGAAAGGAAGAACAGCGATAGAGGGTGCGCCCTGTTGATAATCTTCGGTATCGCGAGTGGATTCTTTGTGACCTGCTGGATCTCTGTGGACTCCGTCAGGTGTTATTTCATAAGCCCAGGAAAGGACCAAAGCAATGGGGAAACCGAGCAAAATGAGAACGATCACGAGTGTAAATGCCCAGGGAGGTATACCCAAACCTTCGAAAGTCACCTCGCCGACTTGCAAGATAACCCAACTAACAAAAATATACGCCAACGCAACCCGGACAACTTTGCGCTTTTTGAGTTGGCTCCAAAAGTTTTTGGATCTCAACTTACTCATAACCGTTTCCTCATGACTACGATACACCGTATTGGCTATGTTTCATATCTCCTATGGGAAGAATATGAGGCCCGGTAATTATTAACAGCCAAAACAAATGGCAACCCGGTCACCATGGCAAAAGTCGCCTGGTGTCGCAGGGTGAGGCAAACTATCATGCAAGGGTAATTTGCAACCGAACTCGAACCGGAGTTCACAATGGGAATTCATATGAAAATTTTAGTACTCACATTGATAATCAGTCTCGCGATGCTCATGTTCTCCGCTACGCATGCCATAGGAGTCGAACCATCCCGGCTTGAAGCTCAGGAAGCATTCTTTGATCGGGTCAAGTCATTATGTGGTGCGAGATTTGAAGGCCAGTCTGTATTTCCCGAAGATCCTGGAGATGGTTTCCGTGATCAATTGCTGGTTGCGGTAATTGAAACTTGCAACACAGATGAACTCCGCATTCCTTTTATCGTTGGGGAAGATCATTCACGAACCTGGATATTGAGAAAGACCACTGACGGCCTGCAACTCAAACATGATCACCGTCATGAAGATGGCACGCCCGATAAAATCACGCTCTATGGCGGCACTGCAGCTTTATCAGGCACCGAGCAAACCCAGTCATTTCCCGCCGATGCCTACACTGCGGACCTAATCCCTGAAGCAAGCACCAATGAATGGATTTTAAGTTTATCGGAGGACAACAACGAAATAACCTATTACCTCAAGCGACACAACGAAGCACGATTCAAGGCAATACTATACCGGGTGCCTTAAATCACCCGTACCGGTCACTTTGCCGGTCTCGAGGAAATGGGTTAAGTAAGTACGACCGCGCTGATTACCTTTTTAATGCGTCATTCTGACTACGGCAGTAATTACTTTCACCTGGTTATTCCGTGGGTTCAGCAAATATCCAACCAAGCCCCTGGCGGAATGCTTCGGGGGTTGCCGACAGATGTGTTTGACCGGCCAATGTGCGGGTCTCAAGGGTCCATGGCCTGGGACTCACCGTCTGCCAATAATTGAACCATTCCAGCGCAGGCCCACGAAATCTTGGATCATCAAACTCACCGCTTGATACGAAAACCCTGCTTAGCGGCGGTGTAAATTCCTTCTCACCATGCCATTTGAGAAAGAAAGGCAAGTTTCGATGCAGGGCAGGATTACTGGCAATGTGCCCGAAAAAAAGACCGGGCTTTGACAAGGCGTTGAAAAGTACAAACTGGCCACCCAGTGATTGTCCGAAAATTACTCTGCGGGCAGGGTCAGAGCGGTAGGTGGCTTCGATCATCGGCAGTAACTCACCCTCCAACAACGCCTGGAACACAGACGCACCTCCCCAGAAGTCACGTTCCTCTGACGGTGCGGTGTAATCCGTTGAGCGCCAGTTGCCTTCCTCAAAGGTACCGGCACCGTACGAGATACCCACCAGTATTACCGCAGGGGCCTCATCTCCAAAACGCAGATAGTGATGATGGGCAGCCATGAGCGGAAATGTATTGCCGCCGTCGAGCAAGTAAATTGTCGGGTAGTTCTGACCGGAATCACGGTAATCCTCTGGCAGGTCCACAAATATGTGAAACGAACGTTTAAGCTGTGCCGATTTCAACTCATGGTATTCCACATCACCCAGGGACTGCAGTAGATTCGTGTCCAGGTTACGAGTCTGTGCGATTACCTGTGAAGGCAAAACCAGGGTTATCAGGAGCAGTAAAAAATGTGATCTCATGTTTTCCGGATGTTCCCATTCTTGTGTGAAGCTTTGAACCAAATTTAAAAAAGGTGCGACCGCCAACTAACCATACATCACCCAACGTGCAAATCAAGAAATGCAAACCGCTTCCGTGCAAATGTTTTGATGTTACTGATTAAGGATTACGACTTATTTTGTGAACACCAAGGGCGTAAAATCAACTTTTGATAATTGCAAAAGCAACCAGCCATTGAGGAGTTAACCAGGTGAAACCAGATGCATTCGTTGAGCTGCTGGGCCGTGAAAAAGCCAGCGCGATTTTACGCACAAATGATCAGGAAAAGGCCGCAAAGGCCATGGAAGCAGCGATACGTGGCGGCTTCAGGATCATCGAGTTCACTCTGACAATTCCAGGCGTATTCGAACTGGTTCAGGATTTCTCCCAACGCGAGGGCCTGGTGGTCGGAACCGGCACGGTAATGGATGCAGGACAAGCGCGGCAATCGGTGGAAGCCGGTGCCCGGTTTCTGGTTTCACCGGTCGTTGATGAGATTGTCATTGGCGCCGCAAACGATCTGGGGGTGGCCAGCATGCCGGGCACCCATACACCAACGGAGATGCTGCGTGCCCACCGTGCGGGCGCCCAACTTTGTAAACTGTTCCCCTCCCCTCATGGCGGGCCAGACTGGGTACGTGCCGTGCTAGGGCCGATGCCCTATCTAAAAATAGTTCCGACCAATGGCGCAGATCAGCACAATGCCGGTGAGTGGATCGCCGCCGGTGCATACGCGGCCGGATTCGTGGCACCTTTATTTGTCGCGTCTGACATCGCCGCTGAACGCTGGGATGCTATCGAGGAACGTGCAAGCTTGTGTATTGCTGCTGTGCAGTCTCGCCCATAACTCCCGTGAACAAGCGGGTAATGACGACAATCAGGTCATACGCTCTGATTGGTAGAGCCGGGTGACAAACGCGGTTGCGAGTGGATATGATTCAATCCAGCGGTCGGTCTCTTCCCTCATGGCATCAGGTGTACGCTGCCGGTCAAAACGCACGCCGTCGGCTTTTTCCCGGCCGTATTGGGGAGGCAGTAACAACAATGCGGTAAATGATGCGAACGTGATATCCACATAACTGATCGAATCATCACCGAGGATAGATACCCTTCCATCTGCAAGCGACGTTTCAACCTCTGCCAGGATATTTTCAATGTGCTGGACAGATTTAGCATAATGACCGTCGGTAATAGCAAAAGCCTTACGTAACAAAAAGCGCAGAACCGGGTATGTAAAAATGACCAGGTAGCGTTGCCAGGCCGGGATCGCCGGGCTGTTACAACCCCAGGCATGCAGCGTTAACTCTCGATGATCAAGAATATGGTAATAAACCCAGACCTGGAGATCCCGGCCATAACGGTCAAGCCTTCGCTCCAGTTCAAGCCGCTGTGGTGTCGGCTCAAGAAACTCAGCCTTTTCACCTGACCCGGTCGCGTACGCTCCCCACAAATAACGCAGAATATCAGGTGAATTGCCAATGCTGGAACGAACCAGGCCGGTGCGAATTTTCAGTTGAGGTACCGACCTGCCCATGGAGAAAACACCCAGGACACCAACCCATTGCTTCTCCTCGTATTCAACTCCCAGGCGATCCATACACCAGCGGACTTTTTCAACAAAGTGACTGGCAGCAATGGTTTCAAGCTCGAGCTCCGGCGTTTTCTCTGGTGCAAGAATCCCGCTTAATGTAATTAACCAACGGCAGGCAAGCGTAAGAACTACCAGGGCGATTGCACCGGGCACAGAGATGCCGAACCAGGCAACAATGAGCGGCAGCAATAATAGAAAAACCGAATAAATGAAAAGGCGCTTGCCTGTCATATCTTTATCCTGAAAACACTGGCATTAAACTGATATTCCGGGGGGTATTGCTACCTATGAATAAAAACCATGTCTATTTTGGTTTTACTTTCTTCAAAAGGTCCCAGATCAACACGGCTGAAAGTCCGCCAACCACGCCGGAGACATAACTTGGCAAGTAAAAACCGAACAGAGAGTGCACAACTATGCCAACAATAAAACTGACAGCCATCACAGCTACCAGGAGAATCAGGGAGCGTTGCCAGAAGGGCATATCGGTACCTCTCAGAATGATGTGATTGAGTCATATTAATCCATTAATACAAACGGGAACACCCTGCCCGTTTCGCCAAAAGGCACAATTGGGCATCTGAATACCGGTTTCAGTGAATGGCGCAACGCACCAGTTGGAGTTTGCCTGACTGGTAATTGGTATATTATCCGTAGATAAAGCACGAGAATCGATTCTTTAAAAGGAGACAAGAATGCTGGGATTGATGCAGGATTACCCGTTACTGGTACAAACAATTCTCGACCACGCTGCGTTAAATCACGGCGAGCGGGAGATGGTCACCCGTTCTATCGAGGGCCCCATCCGGCGTTGCTCTTATCATTCACTGAGAATACGCGCGCTGCGTGCTGCTAAGGCCTTGCAAAAAGAAGGCATTGGCATAGGAGATCGCATTGCCACGATAGCCTGGAATACAGACCGCCATGTCGAAGTCTGGTATGGAGTCATGGGTATCGGCGCAATCGTTCACACGGTCAATCCGAGATTATTCGCCGAACAACTGATTTACATAATAAATCACGCAGAAGACAAAATACTGTTTGTTGACCTGACATTTGTGCCCCTGGTGGAGGCCATCGCCAGCAAACTTCCAAGTGTCAAAAAATATATTATTCTGACAGATGAAGCGCACATGCCGGATACCAGCCTGCCCAACGCACATCCATATGAGACCTGGCTGGCGGCAACGGATGCAGATTTCACCTGGGCCACATTTGATGAAAATACCGCTGCCGGTCTGTGTTACACCTCCGGCACCACCGGTAACCCCAAGGGCGTGCTTTACTCGCATCGCTCCAACGTATTGCACAGCCTGATGTGTAGCCAACCTGATGTACTGGGTGTGGATTCAAACGACAATGTCTTACCGATCGTACCGATGTTCCACGCCAATGCCTGGGCTATCACCTTCGCCATACCAGCTGCAGGTGCCGGACTAATCATGCCAGGGGCGGGAATGGACGGCAAAAGTATTTACGAACTTCTCGATAGTGAGAAAGTGTCTGCCTCAGCCGCTGTTCCGACCGTGTGGCTGGGGCTACTGCAATACCTTGCGGATAATTCACTCAAGCTGCCTTATCTTGATCGCGTGATTATCGGGGGTGCGGCCGTTCCCCGGATGATGATCGAAACACTGGAAAACAATTACGATGTCGAGGTTATCCATGGCTGGGGTATGACCGAAATGTCACCCATTGGTACCACGGGCAAGCTGAAACATGCCACTGAACATCTGCAGGGTGAGGAGCGGGTCAATCTCAAACTCAAACAGGGGCGTACACCCTACCTCGTGGAGATGAAAATCGTCGACGACGACCACAATGACCTGCCACGTGACGGGAAGACTTCCGGTCACCTGCTGGTACGTGGCCCGGCGGTCTCCAGCGGTTATTTCAAGAGCGATGAAAACATACTTGATGAGAATGGCTGGTTCAATACCGGTGATATCGCCAATATCAATGAACTGGGTTACATGCAAATCACCGATCGTGACAAGGATGTCATCAAATCCGGCGGCGAGTGGATTTCATCCATTGAGATTGAGAACACGGCATTGGGATGCGAAGGTGTTGCCGAAGCTGCAGTGATTGGTGTCGCTCACCCCAAATGGACAGAAAGACCCCTGCTGATCATTGTGCGTAAACCCGGCGCGGATGTCAGCAAGGAGGATGTACTGGCATTTCTCGAGGGAAAAATTGCCAACTGGTGGTTGCCGGAAGCCGTCGAGTTTGTAGACGAAATACCGCATACCGCCACGGGTAAGATTCAGAAGATGATGCTGCGGGAGAAGTTTGGCGGGTATGAATTTTAGGGGTTTGAGTATTGGCAACACTGTATTGCGAAGATGTAATCCCTTGACAAATAAATATAAATCAACCAACCTGCACCACTTGTCTGCAGGTGTCCTTCTGACTGCTCGGTCAGGGGATTAAACGGGAAGACGGTAAGCCAGTTTCTGGCAATTCCGTCGCTGCCCCCGCAACGGTAGGCGAAGGTATGGGTCATTGCAGCCACTGTGTTTCGGCATGGGAAGGCGACCCGTCATAAGCGGTTTTACAATCGCTCTTCGCAAGCCCGGAGACCGGCCAGCAGTTTTATTCACTTGTGCATTCGCGGCGGGCGGAAGCGTGAGAGCGCTGCTTCCCCCGACCATCCGGTACCAGAACCAGCCTCCCAGCTTCCAGCCGCCGTAGATTCGCAGTTTTGCGCTTTCGGGTGAGATCGCGCTGGGAAAATATAATGACAAAACAACAACTAAAACCCATTCGGGCTCTGACCGCCTTTCTATTTTTTGCATTTTTCAGCCATACACTTATTGCCGATGAGGCTGTGGATCTTGAACACGTATTGGTCACAGCAAGACTCCAACCCATAACAATCGGGGAAATCGGCAGCTCCGTTACAGTCATATCACGAGAGGAAATTGAGCAGAAGCAGGTCAAATACCTGTCAGAACTACTCCGTGATGTACCGGGCTTTGCAGTCAGTCAGACCGGTGGTGCCGGTTCGCAAACCCAGGTGCGTGTGCGCGGTGCAGAAGCCAACCAGTTACTGGTGCTGATGGATGGTGTCCGCGCCAACGACCCTGCCGCCAGTGGTGAATTCCAATACCAGTATGCCCTGACATCCAATATTGAACGGATTGAGATCATACGTGGGCCACAAAGTGCCACCTGGGGCAGTGATGCGATCGCTGGTGTGATCAATATCATTCGAAAAAAGGATGTGAAGAGCAAATACCTGACGGGCAATATCGAAGCCGGCTCATTCGATTCGTTTAACGCAAGTGTCGATGGCGGCTACTCGGGAAAAATATTTGAAGTCTCCGGTGGAGTGTCCTACCTGGATACCGATGGCACCAATATATCGCGAGTCGGTAACGAAAAGGATGGTGCGGAAAACACCACCGGCAATATTGCAGTTGAATTCGATGCCAGCGATGCCTTCAGTGTTCGTTTTTCCGGACAATGGGTAGATGCAAACACCGAGTATGACGACATTGATTACGTTGTCACCGGCTTGCCCGAGGATGCTGACCGAGTGACAGAGGTCAATCAAAGCTTCCTCTCCGGCGAGTTACGTTATAACCCCAAGCTAAACCCATGGACGGGCAGTTTCTCTGTGAACCGGATGGATTCAGACAATGACAATCTGAGCGACGGGCTGTGGACAGGTTCTACCGCGGCCACAACCCTCGACTATCGGCTTCGGGCAGGTGTAGCACTTGATGAAGCGAAAAACCATCGCCTGGGTTTTGCCCTGGAACACGAGAATGTGGATTTTTCACAACGTGGCGAAGCCAGTATTTACGGCGATCCAAACCAGGATCAGACCTATGATGTAAATGCCTATGCCGCGGAATACATTGGCAAGCCCTTCACCGGATTTACCTGGACAGCAAGTCTCAGGCTGGATGATTACAGTGATTTTGATAACGCCACAACCTGGCAACTTGCAGCCTCATACCAGGTCACACCAACACTGCGCGTGCGCGGCTCTGCCGGCACCGGCTCCAAGGCACCGACTTTTACCGAGCGCTATGGCTATTTTGAGGATTTATTTATTGGTAACCCAAAGTTGAAACCGGAATCATCAAAGGGCTGGGAAATTGGATTTGATAGCCGCTGGTCAAATGACAGGTACCAGCTTCAAATGACCTACTTTGATCAGAATCTGGAGGACGAAATTGATGGTTTCGTCTATGACCCGGACTCTTTTCTCTTCACTGCTCAAAACAAGGATACTGACAGTAAACGCAAGGGTGTAGAAACCACTTTTGACATGCGCCTGGGTCAGTTTTTCACACTCGTTGCAAACTACACCTATACGGATGCCAAAGAGGAAAATGCCCAGGGTCAAAATGTCAGGGAGGTCAGGAGGCCCAAACATATGGCCAGCCTTGCAGCCAACTATTACTTCGCCAGCAGTCGCGGTAACCTGAACTTGAAAGTGAACTACAACGGGTCACAACTGGACGACTTCTTTCCACCCGGCGCCTATGTTGCAGAGCGGGTAGAAATCGATGCCTACACCGTTGTGAACCTGGCTGGCTCCTGGAAACTGACAAGATCGCTGGATATTACAGCCCGTATCAGCAACCTGTTCGACAAGGAATATGAAGAAATTTTCGGCTTTGTCCGTCCCGGACGGGCTATTTATGCCGGCCTGCGCGGGCGCTTTGATTTTTAGAAACGGCCGATCTCATGAAGAGGTCGCGACTGGCTTATGAATCTGGCTTATGAATCAAATGTGACCAGGTCTTTCAAAAGGCCATTGGATAATTTGTAAATCCATCCGTGAATGTGAAGGGACTGCCCTTCCTTCCATGCTTTTTGCACAATGGGTGTGTTACACACATTGGTGACCTGTTCTTTGACATTTAACTCGCACAATGCATTCAGTCGTTCCTGTTTGTCCAACCCTTTCAGTTTGCTGGAGTTCATGCGATCAACATCCCTGATATGACGTAGCCAGTTGTCGATCAGACCATGGTCCTTATCGTCCATCGCCGCCATCACCCCGCCACAGTCATAATGACCACAGACGATAATATGCTTAACCTTGAGAACCTCAACGGCAAAATGAATCACGGAAAGACAGTTCAGGTCGGTATGAACCACGACGTTGGCAATGTTTCGATGAACAAATACCTGTCCCGGCGGCAGGTCGATAATCTGATTTGCCGGAACCCGGCTATCTGAACAACCAATCCAAAGGTACTCAGGATTCTGTTGGGCGGCCAGGGTCGGGAAAAAATCGGGATCTTTCTCCTTGATCGCAGTTGCCCACGCCAAATTTCTATCGAACATACGTTTTAATGTTTTCAAAGTCTGGCAATCTCCCAGCAGCCTCTTGATCTGCTAATTAAATAATTGATATAACCCAGTTTAGGTGATCAATACCCTAATTCAAAATCCACGACATGCCTCAGGGGGTTCCGCTGAACAAACCGGTGGTAATTACTTATAAAAATGTCGCCAATATCCGCGGGGAAACTAATGGCCGAGGTATGTGGCGTGATGAAAACATTGTCCAGTTTCCATAACTGGCTGTCCCCGGCCAAGGGCTCCTTTTCAAACACGTCAAGTACAGCACCACCAATGACTCCTTCGTTCAGTGCCCAAACCAGGTCGGCTTCATTGATGCTGTTACCTCTTCCCACATTGATCAGCACTGCCGATGGTTTCATCAATTTCAGCATATCAGCATGAATAAGATGTTTGGTTTGTGCAGTTGCCGGGAGCGTTAGTACAACATAATCCGGTTCCTTCAAAAAGTCTGCCAGGTCCTCAACTGTATAGACTGTATCCACCTCTTCACTGGGCTTGCCGGAACGGTTAAGACCTATGACCCGGATACCAAAGTTCCGGGCGGTCAGCGCCAACTCACGGCCAATCGATCCCAGGCCGATGATACCAAGTGTAATTTCCTTCGCAGGACGATACTCCAGGGGTTTCCAGCGCTGATTCAGCTGATTGCTTCGCATGCTAAACACGCGCCGTTCAAATGCAAAAAGGTAGGTCATCACGTATTCACTGATCTGGGGGCCAAATATTCCCTTTGCATTTGTCAGTACGTAATCCCGACGCAAACCCGGCCGGCATAACTGTTCAACACCAGCCCAGGCTGATTGCATCCATGCAAGACTGTTTGCCGAAGCAAGTACTTCACTTAGTAATGGCGGGTCACCAAGAACAATATTACAGCCGGCAATCAACTCTCTTGCTGAGTCGGTATCACTGGCTGCCTTGATCTCAAGTTGCTGCAGATCAGCTTCCCTGATCAGGGAGTAATACTTTTCAGCTTCCGCTGAAAGGATAAGAAGCTTATTCAAGGGGCTTTACCAGCATTGGTCAGAAGCGTGCGCGATAAATTTTATGATCGGAACTATGAATTCCAGTAACAAGAGGCCTAGCAAGTATCCCGGCGCGCCAGGTCTTTTAGCTTATCCGAATTCAGTATCGCCACTTTCTTGCGGTTCACACGGATGATACCGGCACTTTGGAAGCGTGCGAGCACACGTGAAATGGTCTCTGTAGCAAGACGCAAATTACTTGCGATATCCCGGCGCGACATACTCAGGTTAAACTCTTTTGAAGAATAACCCCGACTCGCAAAACGCCTTGATAGCGAACATAGTAAGCTCGCAATTCTTTCCTCGGCGCTCAGATCGGCTGCACTCGCCTCCAACTCGGATATTTGTAAACTCATGACGCGAAACAGCTCTTCCTGTAACTGGGGAAGCTGCCTCGCCATTTCGGTAACCGAGTCGAAGCTGAGCCCGCACACCGAACTGGTATCGAGTGCGACCACGTTGGCCTTATGCATTTTTTCATGGATTGCATCAAAACCGATGATTTCACCAGGCAGATAAAATCCCAGTACCTGTTCTTCACCGTTCTTATCAATTACATAACTTTTGAAACACCCGGCCCTGACCGCGGCAATTGACTGGAATTTATCGCCTGCGCGAAATATGTGTTCACCGGGTTGTATTGGACGGGACTTATTGACGATATGTTCAAATTGCTCAATACCGGCAGCATCGAGACTTCTCGGCAGACACAGATCACCCAGTGTGCACTGGCTACATGCAACCTGTATACGTTCAGGAAAATAAGGTTTTTGTTGGCCGTCCGAGCTCATATATCGCTAAATCCACCGTCAAGGTCTCAAATTGAAAACGGATTATAGCCTAACAGAACGGTTAAATGACTTTTGAGTAGGATTTTCCCTGTAAATCGTTGATCAGATATTCATCAAATTTCATTGCGATCACACGCAAAAGAAGCAAGCCGGTAGGCGTAACCTCAATGGTGCGCTCGGATAATTCAATAAGACCATCATCTTCCAGCGGTTTAAGCGACTTCAATTCGAGGGCAAAATGATCGTTGAAATCAATTCCATACTTCCGCTCAAACTCGCCAAACCGCACAAAACCCTGGCACATGATCGCCGAGATGACACCCCGCCTGAGCCGGTCTTCACCACTCAGGCTCAGACCCCGCCAAATAGGTAACCGGCCTTCATCGATTGCTGCCTGCCAGGCGCGTATATCCTTGAGGCTTTGCGCGAAACTATTACCGACCTTCCCTATCGCACTAACACCCATGGCAACCAGGTCGGTCTCACGGCACGTGGAGTAACCCTGAAAATTACGCTGAAGTGTTCCGTTGTCCATCGCGATCGACAATTCGTCTTCCGGCAGAGCAAAATGATCCATACCGATATAAACATAACCAGCATCGACGAGTTTTGTAATGGTTGATGCGAGCAACTGTAACCGCACCTCGGGAGCCGGCACCTGTTCCGACTTGATCATGCGTTGAGCACGGAAAAGATGGGGCAAGTGGGCGTAGTTGTAAACCGATAAGCGATCAGGACGGACGGTCAGGACCGAGTCGATGGTTTTTTCAAACGACTTCGCAGTTTGCAATGGTAAACCATAGATCAGATCCACGGACACTGAATTGAAACCCGACTCACGTGAAGCTTCAATCAATCTTAGCGTCTTGTCTTCGTCCTGAACGCGGTTTACGGCCTTTTGTACGTCAGGATCGAAATCCTGTATGCCCATACTGACGCGATTAAAACCAATGTCTGCCAGCAGGGCCACTCTTTCTTCATCCACGGTCCGCGGGTCGATTTCAATTGAAAATTCACGACTGTCGGAGCGACTCAAGAGGAAATTGGCAGATAGTGTCTCAACGATATGTCTAAGCTGAATATCGTCATAGTAAGTTGGCGTGCCACCACCAAAATGTAACTGGATAACCTGCCGGTCCCGGTCAAACAACTTACCCTGCATTTCGATTTCTTTATCAAGATGCTGCAGATAAACCTCGGCGAGTTGGGCGTTTCTCGTCACTTTTTTATTGCAGGCGCAGTAATAACAAAGCTCCTTGCAAAACGGCAAATGTACATACAACGACAATGGCTTCGGAATCAGGTCGTCATTACTGTTCCTGACATGTCGCAGATAAGCTTCTGCATCAAATCCTTCGTGGAACTGCAGTGCGGTCGGGTAGGAGGTATACCTAGGGCCGGCCAGGCCATACTTGGTAATAAGTTCCGACGGGAATGACGTTGTGATACTCATGGTAAAGCTTCCCGTGCCATTCAGGCAGACAGGGGAGTAGATCCCAAAGTTGAAGCCGCACTCCGTTTGGAATTTAGCGATATTTGCTGAATCATCAGAAACCCTGCCATTAAATTTTCACCCGTTTGTATAGTTGTGCAACGCACGTTAGCACCGCCCCCACCTATGACAAATGACTCAGGTCAAGAATATATAAGGAACCAATTCGTAACCAGCGCTTGGGTGTATTTGTATGGAAAGATATAGCAAATAAGTGACTTGAGTCATTTCAGAGCACAAGGTTTTTTCGCATGAATCAACCAACTACACCTTCATGCCCCGCGATGGAGGCGAGCCGAATCTTAAAAAGTCCCGGCGTTGATCCAGAAATGCACCGCGATACTCGCCACATAACCCAGTACGACCGTCCACGCCCATTTCAGGTGTGCGAAAAATGTGTACACACCGCGTGCCTGACCCATAACTGCGACTCCGGCTGCCGAACCGATGGATAGCATCGAACCGCCAACACCTGCCGTTAGCGTAACCAGCAACCACTGACCCTCGCTCATTTCAGGATTCATCGCAAGCACGGCAAACATGACCGGAATATTATCTACAAGAGCCGAAGCGACACCGACAAGTATATTTGAGACTGTTGGACCGAGCCCGGTATAGAGCAGTTCCGACCCCATCGCCAGGTATCCAAAAGCACCCAACCCGCCCACACACAGAATCACACCGTAGAAAAACATCAGGGTATCCCACTCAGCTTTCTGCAGGTTTCTGTAAATGTCATAAGGCTTTCGATCAAGTACCTCGCCATGGCCTTGTTTTACAGCGATACCAAGTGGCGAGCCTTCCTCTACTTCGTGCGAGAACGCGTTCTGATCTCGGCGTTGCAGGTAATAGCCAAATAATTTCAGAAAACCAAGACCTGTCATCATGCCGATGACCGGTGGCATATGCAGGAAATTATGCATGGATACGGCCATGGAAATAGTCAAAATGAACAATGCCACGACCACCCAGGCTCCATGTTCTAATCGGGCTTCTTCCTGCACCGGCTCAGGCTTGCCTGAAGGCAGGCCAAATGATAATAAACTCGCCGTCACCAGCCAATTGACGACCGACGGAACAACCAGCGCAAAAAACTGTGTGAATTGCAAATTGCCCTTCTGCCATACCATCAATGTTGTAATGTCACCAAATGGACTAAAGGCCCCACCGGCGTTGGCAGCGACAACAATGTTGATACAGGCCAATGCTACGAAACGGTGATTGCTGCCACCGACAGATAGCGCCACTGTGGCCATCAACAAGGCCGTGGCAAGGTTATCAGCGATCGGCGACATTAAAAACGCAATACCACCGGTAATCCAGAACACCTGCTTTAATGTAAACCCCTGGTTGATCAGCCATGCCCGCAACACATTGAAAATACCACGCTCTTCCATGGTATTAATAAAGGTCATTGCTGCCAGGAGAAACAGGAATAATTCCGCAAACTCCAGGATGTTATGACGTACAAGCTCTTCCGCTGTATGCGAATCACCCGAGGTCATATAAGCATAAGCCACCAGCACCCAGATAAAGCCCGCAGCCACGATCATCGGCTTGGATTTTCGCAGATGTATATTTTCTTCGAGAATAACCAGGGCGTATGCGCCAACAAAAATTACGATGGCCAAATACCCGGCCCAATGTGCAGTTAGATTCATATTGTCTACTTTACCTTCTAAAGGGACTTAGGTTTTAAATACATTCAAAATCTGTCAGGCCTGTCGGACGACAACGGTCAGGCCAGCCATGCTTGCGCCAGAACTCTACATAACCCAACGCTGCTACCCATTCTTTGAAACGTGGGTCCTGACGAAATTCCACGGCCCAGTTATTCCAGATTTGTGAGTGCAATTGCAAGTTTTTGAAATCGGTAACCGGGTTAACTCCCAGGTCGAAAGCGCGTGGCGAGCCAAGAATCAACAGCGATTCAAAACCAACCAGCTTATCCAACTCCCCCGCTTCAGTCGCAGCAATAATCATCCCGATAGCAACATCTTTCCTGCCGGGTTCCTCCAGCGCGTCAATCAACAGGTCTGCATATTCTGCGGGCAGTATACCTGAACGCATCCGCACATCCTGAAGTAACACACGAGCTGTCTCATAGGCTCCGGAATAAATAAAGGCCAGGGCCATGTAATAATCACGATAGGTAAAATGCCGGAGTTCCTCTAATATTACAATGGCCTCCGCAGGCTTGCCGGAAAAGATCAGTGCGTCGGCTAGCGCCCAGGCGATATGTTCGTTAAAAGGGTCGTGACGATGTTCTCTCGTCAATGACTGTATCAATTCCGCAAAGTAACCCAGTCGGATGTGCAGCGTAGCTTCCCATGAAATAATATCTGATTTACTACCGTCAATACTTCTTACCCGGTCAAACAGCTCTGCGGCATCATCCAAATCCCCCCGCATGGAGTAGACCGCAGCCAGCGCACCCAGCGCTTCAGTGGAGCCAGGGTCAATCTCCAGGGCAAACTTTGCACTCTCTTCAGCTTTTTCATACCAGACCTCCCTATCCAGCGACCCATCATAGGAAGTCAGTAACCAGTTAACGCTGGCAATACCGGCGTGAGCACGTGCAAACTTTGGGTCCTGTGCAACTGCTTCATTGAAAAATTCAAGTGCGGCATACAGGCCTTCTGTGCGTAACTGAATACGATCATTCAGTAAGTCACGGCCTTTAAGGTATAGCTTGAAGGCTTCCATGTCTCCGGTCATCGATTTGCGCGAGTCCGGTTGGCCGCTTTCATCAAGGGACAGCTTAAGCGTCTGCGCTATGTTCGCGGCAATATCGTCCTGAACTGCAAAAACCTCATCAAAGGAACGGTCATAATTTTGTGACCAGATATGATACCCGGTACGGGCATCAATCAACTGCGCGGTCACACGAATCCGGTCATCTGAATGCCGGATACTACCTTCCAGAATAGTGCCGACGTGCAATTTGGAAGCGATCTCCGACAGTGTCGCAGTTGTGTCACGAAACGCGAAAGATGATGTACGCGCGGCCACTTCGAGACCATTAATCCCCGCCAGCAGATTAATCACGTCCTCTGCAATACCATCACCAAGATAGTGGTGGGTCTGATTATCACTCATGTCAACAAAGGGCAAAACGGCAATGGCCCTCTCGTTGTATACCATCGACGTCGCTGCATATGCTTCTGCGGGGTTAACGTCAGAAACGGTATTTGGTACTTCGACTTCCGTACCCCTGAGTACAAAATATAGAGCCAGTACTGCAACAATACCAAGTAACCATAATGAAGTTGTACGGCTTGTAATAGGACTGTGCTGAGATACGCTCTGCGTAACTTCTTCTTTGCAAGCTTCATCAGGAAAGCAATCGAGACGCTCAACCGGAGTAACCAGGCGATATCCGCTGCCGCGAACGACCGCGATATAGGGATTCTCGTTCTGATCCTCACTCAGTGATTTACGCAATAACAGTACGCGCTTGTTAACCGTACCACGGTCAACCACGAGACCTTCCCAGACCTCCTCTTCCAATTGTTGTGCACTAACAACATTGGGAGCATGACGTGCTAATGAAAGCAACAATTTAAAAGAAAGCCGCGGTACGGGCACAATCGTGCTGTTGCGGGTTACTTCCTGTGTTCCTGCATCCAGTAACAGGTCTCCGATGCGATAGCATTCAAAGCCCACTGAAATAAACTCCCCTAGAACTGCTCAAAACTAAAGTGTTTCCAAGTCATCAATCCTACCCTATCCGTAAACGTTCCGTAAATCTTCTGTCAATATTCCGACGGTTGATTATCAATGTTCGACAAATGTATCTATATTAGAACCGTGCACTTGGGACTGTACTGACACCTCCCCTGAAGTGCCCGGATATATACTTGTAGGTTGCATGGCAGGTGTGTCGTTAAAACAAACAAGACTACTGTGGTTTGTCCTCCGAAAAGAATCACAGGTTCTTTAATTTAACGAAAACCGCCTTGCAAAACCGGGCCCAAAGTTGAGGAATGCGACTACGCTTGCAGAGCAATAATTAAGCAATCGTATTAACTCAGGGCATTTTAAAATAATAAGAAACACTGGGATAACTGTAGAAAAGTGCAGTTATCCCAATTTTTAAATTTGGATTACCCCGGTTCCTTATCATCCGGCTTATCTCCCCCCCTAAGCCGGTGTGCGCGGGAACCGGGCTTTTAAGATTCCGGTTTTTTGTCTTATTGGGCCTATCTGTTCAGCATCCTGTTGATTAACGGTTTATAATTCCCGCCTTTAAAACCAGCCACCCTGACAGACGTGAAACATTACAAAACGCGATTTACGATAATTTCCCTGTGTTTACTATTGCTGGGTGCTTGCGCATCTGTAATGGAATCAGCAACCAATGACATGGCAGCCAATCTCAGTTCGGCGATCATGAACCAGGATGATCCCGAGACTGTTCGGGATGGTGCTCCAGCTTACCTTCTGTTACTCGACAGTTTTATTGCCGGATCACCCGATAACCCTGCAATGTTGGCTGCAGCAGCGGAACTGTATGCTGCATATGGCGTCATTTTCGTTGCAAACCCCGAGCGTGCCGACCGCCTGACCCAACGTGCTCTGGGGTATGGTGAACGGTCTTTGTGCGCAAGCAACAAGTCAGCATGCGGAATAGGTGATCTCACATTTCAGGAGTTTGAAATCGTCCTGGAGACGTTGGGCAAGAAAGATGCAGCAAGTCTTTTTACCTATGGTCTGTCTTCAATCGCCTATATAAAAGTTCATAGTGACGACTGGGGCGCCATGACCAAACTACCTGGCGTTGAATCTGCGCTCAAACGTGTCCAGGCTCTTGACCCCCAGTACCAGGCGGTCCAGGTCGATCACTTTCTAGCTGTACTCAACACCATCCGCCCACCTGCTCTGGGAGGAAACTTTGAGGCTGGAAAGTTGCATTTCGAGAGCGCCCTGGCCCTTTCAAACGGCAAGGACCTGTCAATCAGCGTGGATTATGCCCGCTACTATGCACGTACATTGTATGACAGGGAACTGCACGACCAATTGCTGAATGATGTCATGTCAGCGGAACCTATTCAGGAAGGCTACACTCTATTCAACACACTGGCACAGCGTGAAGCACAGGAATTGCTCGATTCCGCTGATGACTATTTTTGAGAACAAAGGAATACTCATGACACCCAGCCTTACCAGGAAAACCCGGGACTGGAAATTGACCGGACAATTCGTTGTCGGGCTGATACTACTTTGCCTGATATCGACCGTCGATGCCCAGACAATAAAGCTCGCAACCATCGCCCCTGAGGGATCCAGCTGGATGAATTCAATGCGTGCCGGAGCCGCTGAGATAAATGAACGCACCGAGGGCCGGGTTAAATTCAAATTCTATGGCGGTGGCGTTCAGGGCAATGACAAGCAGGTGCTGCGCAAGATGCGTATCGGTCAGTTGCATGGCGGCGCATTTACATCGAATGGCCTTATTGATGTTCAGAAAGACAGCCAACTCTACGCTCTTCCCATGCAGTTCAGCAACTATGAGGAAGTTCAATTTGTAAGGTCACGCATGGACACCAAGCTGCGTAAGCTCATTGAAGATGCCGGTTATGTCAACTTTGGATTCGCCGGTGGTGGCTTTGCCCGTATCATGTCAAACCAGCCCATAGCCAACCTACAAGACCTGCAGGGACGGAAGGTCTGGGTTCCGGACGGTGACAGGATCTCATATGAGGCGAGCAAGGCGCTCGGAATATCCCCGGTCATTATGCCGCTAACCGACGTCATGACCGGTTTGCAGACTGAATTGATTGATACCATCATGAGCCCGCCGGCTGCCACAATCATCCTGCAGTGGAACACAAAGGTCAGCTATATCACCGAGCTTCCCCTGTCATATATTTACGCCATGATCGCTGTCGACAAAAAATATTTTGATCGTATACAGCCAGCGGACCAGGCCATCGTTCGCGAAGTTATGGAACGAATCTATGAAGGCTTTGATCAGGAGGGCAAGGAAGACAACCAGGAAGCTTACATCGCATTGATAGATAACGGCATGAAGGCTGTTACCCCGGACCGGGGTCAAATACCTGAGTGGCGTAAGGCTATTCGGGAATCCAATCGGAGACTGGCTGGTGAGGGTGCAATTGATATTCGGCTGCTGGATGAAATAGATTGCTATATCAATGCTTTCCGGGCAAACGACATGGCGAAAGACTGTAGCCAGTGAAGCGTATTGCGTCATTGTTTAGCGGGCTCGAGAAAGCCGGCACACATGCAGAGGACGCCCTACTTCTAATCATTCTGGTCAGCATGATATTGCTGGCCGGAACACAGATTTTCCTGAGAAACTTCTTCGATAGCAGCCTCTTCTGGGGCGACGAGATGTTGCGACTGATGGTGCTTTGGTTAACCATCGCCGGCGGCCTGGCCGCAAGCAGGATGGACAAGCACATCAGCATCGCAGTGGTGGATCGCTTCCTCCCGGATAAAGCCCAGCTAGTCACAAAGGTCATCATTGACCTGTTTACCGCATCCATCTGTGCTCTGTTCGCGTGGCATAGTGCCCGCTTTGTTATGGGTTCTTACGAATACGGTGACGTACTGATGCGAGTCGTCCCCGCCTGGACGATGCAGATCATACTACCCGTCGGATTTGCCCTGATGGCCTTTCGCCACCTCATCCTTGCGATCACACGCCCGTTGAATTCAGTTAAGCAATTGCCCGAAGGTAGCACCAGGTCATGATGATCATCGGCCCATTAATGGTGATACTGGTTTTGCTTGGTGCACCGTTATTTGCAATCATCGCGGCGGGTGCGTTCTGGAATTTTTACCAGGTCGACATTGACCTGCAGGCCATTCCCATTGAGTTTTATGGCATTGCAGAAATGCCCATTTTGCTGGCCATACCGCTGTTCACATTTGCCGGTTATCTTCTCAGTGAAAGTGATGCGCCCAAACGACTGGTACGTCTGACCAGTGCTTTACTCGGCTGGATGCCGGCAGGTCTTGCCGTAGTATCACTGGTCGCGTGTGCATTTTTCACCGCGTTTACAGGCGCCTCTGGGGTTACCATCATCGCGCTGGGCGCGATATTGTTTCCGGCCATGCAGCAAGCGGGCTACCCTGAAAGGTTCAATCTTGGCCTGGTCACTTCAGCAGGTAGTCTCGGTCTGTTATTCGCACCGTCCCTACCTCTGATTCTGTATGGCGTTGTCGCAGAAGTACCCATTGAAAGTCTTTTTCTGGCCGGTTTGCTACCCGGTTTTTTGATGTTACTTATCCTGTCCGGTTACAGTATCTGGAAGAACCGTGCAATTCGTACACCACTGGGCAACTTTTCATGGCAGGAAGTACGCACGGCATTGCGTGAATCAATGTGGGAAATACCACTACCCATTGTCGTACTGGGTGGGATTTACAGCGGTTATTTTGCAATATCAGAAGCTGCTGCGGTGACAGCCCTGTACGTACTGATTGTCGACGTGGTGATTCTCAAGGAGGTTTCATTACGTAAACTTCCTTCGATAGTTCGGGAATCCATGATACTTGTCGGCGGAATCATGATGATATTGGGTGTCTCCCGCGCGTCCACCAATTTCATGATAGATGCTGGTGTGCCGCAACAATTATTGCAATGGATCAGCGGATTCGTCACCGGTGAGATCGCATTCATGGTGATGTTATTGTTGTTCTTGCTAATACTCGGGGCAATTCTTGATATCTTTTCGGCAATCGTCCTGGTTGTCCCATTGATCCTGCCGATCGCTACTCAATTCGGTGTGAACCCGGTGCATCTCGGAATTGTATTCCTGGCCACGATGCAGCTTGGTTATATCACACCGCCTGTGGGCCTGAATCTGTTTATCGCCGGATATCGGTTCGACCGGCCGATTGTGGAAATTTATTTCTCCACTCTGCCATTTTTTGTGTTCTTGATGATTTCTGTGTTGCTGATTGCTTTTTGGCCGGGATTATCACTGATGCTATTGCCGTGATGACACACTTCCTGGGGGCGGATCTAGCTCATTAATGCTTTCCGGATCGACTGCGGCAGTAATGGCAGCCCATTGTTCATAACACTTGTCAAGAATCCGAAAATCTTCCTCATCATCCACATCCAGGCTCAAACCACCATATGGCGTGATCACGACCTTGACCGGTCCCCCGAGTATCTGGCTGACACTTTTCTCAACCCTTTCCCGCGTATTGCCCTTTTTGAGCCGCTTGTACCAGTATCCCTTACCCTTTGAAAGCATCAAGGTAAGCTGAACACGCAGCGTCAGCCATGTGGCCTGCCAACCACCCTGGGTTTTGAAGAAATTGAAAGCCAGGGCCACCACGTTTCGCCAGTCTTTGGCCTTACGGTACGAAAACCCGGTCTGAAGGAACGCCTGGTTTGCCAGTTGGCGCGGACGGCCCACATAAATATTGGCCAGGCGAAGACGTCCGAACTCGAGTTCTACAAAGGGCCGTTCGATTCCCGGCCTGCCCCCATCGGGGTGGAACGGACGAACTCCGGGTTCATCAATGACGCCGGCAAGCATGGCATAGGGCTCTTCAGATGCATTATCCTGACGCGCACAACGACTGATAAAGTCATCAATTGAAGCGGCAGTCACCAATGGCAGGTCACAGGAAATGACCAGTAAAGGCCTTTCATTCACCGGCATAAGCTTGTCAAACCTGTGGCAATCTTCAGATGCCTCGATACCGGCCCAGCAATTGGTCATCATTTTTCCACGTTGCTCGATGACGCGGACCCTGTTGGAATAACCCGCCATTACTTCCAGCAATTCTTCAGCGGGCCCTACGACGAAAATCTGGCCTATCCTTTCAGCACCCAGCAGAGCGTCAACCACATAACGGATAAGTATCTTGCCACCAACTTCCAGAAAAGCTTTGTTACGACCCGCAATCAGCCGTTTTTGATTCTGATGGGTACCGGCAAGAACGACAGCATCCAATGGAAACGGATAGGCATTTGATTGATACGACTCATGAGCGGAATCATTTTTTTCGTTGCTGTCGTTTCGTTCTTTTTCAGGTTGCATATTTGCCTGCCATCCCCTGCCCCGCTGAAGAAAAACCATTAAGACAGTGACATTTGATAATTGGCCGGAATGCTCAATGACCGGACCGTCCTTTTGACCGATTTTATAGACTCCCGCACCAACTTGAAACATCAAAGAACGCTTTGCTTACATCGGAGCTCATTAGGAATATGACCGTCTGTTTTCCGAAAAAGTAAAACTGATGTATTGTTGTAAGTCTCGCACCCATCACAATAACACCCAGCAGGGAGAATACAATCATGGAACTTGCCTTACTTAGCGATAATTCTTTAGCCTTTCTGCTGCGTTGGGTACACCTGATGGCCGGTACAGCCTGGGTTGGCCTGTTGTATTACTTCAATTTCATACAGGGCGAGTACTTTAAAGAAGCCGATGGCGGCGCCAAGTCGGATGTGATTCAAAAACTGGTGCCAAATGCACTGTGGTGGTTTCGATGGGGAGCAGTGTTCACGTTTGTGAGTGGTATTTTGCTGGTTTATATCAAGCATCTGAGCGGCATGGGTATTATGATCGGTGTAACCATGGGTACTATCATGTTTCTCAACGTCTGGTTGATTATCTGGCCCAGCCAGAAAATCGTAATTGCATCAGCAAAACAGGTCGCTGGCGGGGGCGAAGCATTGCCGGGTGCCGCTGCAGCACTGGGCAAAGCAGGCCTGGCGTCGCGAACAAATACGCTTTTCTCAGTTCCCATGCTATTTTTTATGGCCTCATCTGTTCACCTGGGACAACTTCAAACCTCGATACACGGTGCAAGTGCAACATCACTGGCTGCCGTATTCGGTCTTATTGCCCTACTGGCACTGAATGGAGTGTTTGGCAAGACCGGTCCGATCACATCCGTGAAAGGTGTCATTGGCAGTGGCTTCGCACTCACCGCCGTTTTGTACCTCCTGGTTGAGCTAATCTAAGACAAGCTTCAGCAGAACTAACAGAGAAAACCCGGAGCTTGTATCCGGGTTTTCTTTGCGAGCAAACAGGGTGAGTCATTTTTAACCAGATTAATTCGCTTCGTCGCAAACTAAAAACAAGCGTGAATTCAGGGTTATTTTTCTATTCAATTACTTGGAATTTTTTACTGATGTTTACGGTGAGATAAGTATCCTAAGTGTCGCTGTTCAGGCTTTGACAATTAATACTGATAGGAGTAATTTGAACCTCCCGTAGACAGAAGCCAACCAATCGAAAGATTGGGATCGCAGGAAGAACGGAGAAGGTCGAAAGACTGGAAACGTACGGAGAAAGTCGAAAGACTGGAAGCGAGAGAAGAAGGCCGCAAGGCTGGAAACAAACGCAGAAGACCGACAGATTGGAACCGGGTGAGGAAGGTCGAAAGGCCGGAATCTAACGAAGAAGATCGACAGGTTGGAATCGGACGGCGAAGACCGAAAGGTCGACGACCAACGGAATGCAAATTGACTGGAAGGCCGACCCGCCTGAAGGTGAATAAGGTAGATGAAAGCGGTAAGCGTCCAGGTGGTACAGGACGCGTCGCCCGGACCGGGTTCTGCCAAAAGAAGCGGTCGTACCATAAGGGTGACTCGATAGGGATACGCGGTTCCTTGAGATAGACGTGAAAGCGTCGATAAATAAAAACGGGAAGAAGGCCCGTGACCAGAAACCGAAGGGCAGAACTGATCGGAACTGGACAAAGTTGGAAAGGCCTAGGAGGATCTGCAGTCCACCACAAGCGGAGTTCCTACACTTCTACGACGAGGGAGACGCAAGTCTCCCTCGTTTTTTTTTGGGCTCATAAAAGTCAATATCCCCCAACCGGTTCAAATTCATACTACAATTGGCAATGTGAAATAGGATCGGACTTTGAGCGGTCAATAACACATTACCAATACTAAACAGACCGGCTGCATGGACAAAAACTTGAAAGATCCGATTATTCGCATTCAAAACGTATCGTTTCAACGTGATGACAAGGTCATACTCGATGACGTTAGCATGGAGATTCAGCGCGGCAGTATCGTGGCCATTATGGGCCCCAGCGGTGTTGGAAAAACAACCATCCTGCGTTTGATTTCCGGCCAACTTCAACCGTCAAGTGGTAGCATCGAAGTCAACGGAAATGAAGTTTCTGCCATGACACGGCGTCAACTTTACGATTGCAGAAGGGACATTGGCGTACTTTTGCAAAATGGTGCCTTGTTTACCGATCTGACCGTTTTTGAAAATATTGCAACACCATTGAGAGAGCATACCGACCTGCCGGAAAAGGCAATCAGGGAAAGGGTTTCCGCCAAGCTGGAATCCGTTGGTCTGTTGGGCACCGAAGAATTGATGCCGCATAGCCTGTCGGGCGGTATGGCCCGCCGTGTCGCACTCGCCCGGGCGGTCATACTGAATCCAAAAATCGTATTATTCGATGAACCCATGACCGGGTTGGACCCGATTGCAATGTCTACGGTTAGCAGCCTGATACGTGAAACCAACGATCAACTGGGCCTGACCAGTGTCATTGTTACGCATAACGTCAATCAGATGAAAAAGCTGGTGGATCATTGCTATATTCTTGCCGCAGCGAAACTGATTGCGCAAGGCAGTCCGGAGGAGTTAATGCGCAGTCAAGAGCCCGCTGTTGACCAGTTTATGAACGGACGTGTCGATGGCCCGATTTCATTCAAATACCAGAACGACAGGAACAATACGGCTGCGAGCCTGTCCGAAACATGAACCCTGACTGGACAAAACGCATCAAGATACTGACTCCCATCGCCGAAACAGGGCATTGTGGCCTTTTTCTGGTGCGCATGCTCGGCAGCATACGCCTTGAACGGGGTCTGCTCATCAGCACACTTCAGCAAACTTACCTGATTGGTGCCCGCTCACTGGTTATTATCATGATCTGTGGCTTCTTTGTTGGCATGGTATTGTCATTGCAGTCCATCAATGCATTACAGCAGTTCGGTGCTTCTGACCAGGTCAGCCTGCTGGTCGGCAAGTCCCTGTTCCGGGAACTGGGACCGGTACTCACTGCCCTGTTATTTGCCGGACGTGCCGGCACCTCAATTGCGGCTGAAATCGGCCTGATGAAAGCAACCAGCCAGATTGAAGCCATGCAATTGATGGCGATTGATCCGGTCCAGAGAATTGCACTACCCCGTTTCCTGGCCGGTCTGATTTCCCTGCCATTATTAACCGCGATGTTTAATGCGTTTGCCATTCTCGGAGCGGTTATGTTCTCTATCGGAGTCATGGGTCTTGATCCCGGTATATTCTGGAGCAAGTTGCAAACGGGAATATATTTCGGAAAAGACTTTATGGGCGGCGTCTGGAAAAGCGTTGTTTTCGGTGGTCTGGTCAGCCTGATTGCCGTATATTTTGGCTATTATGCAAAGCCGACCGGCGAGGGTGTCGGAACCGCCACTACCCGAACGGTGGTCATGAGCTCGGTACTGGTGCTGATTTTTGACTTCATCATGACGTCATTCCTTATTTGAATATTTATTGACCGGGGGACCGGAACGGAAAAAACATGCGTGCGAATTACAAAGTAGAACTGTCATCAGGCATATTTTTACTGATGGGTATTGCGGCCTTGTTATGGCTGGCTACCGAGGCAACCGATTACGGGATGCAGGTCGGGGACGATACCTATAAGGTCACCGCCCGTTTCACCAACGTGGCTGACCTGAAAACCCGTGCCCCGGTGAAAATCGGTGGTGTAACGGTAGGCCTGGTCGAACAAATCACCCTCGACCCGATCGAGTTTGATGCCGTGGTTGAAATGCAGATTGACCGGCGGTTTTCTGAAATCCCGAATGACACCGGAGCTTCCATATTAACCAGCGGCGTGCTGGGCGACCGCTACGTCGGCCTGGATCCTGGCGGCGCCCTGGAAGCACTTGCAGACGGCGATGAGATTTTTGTTACGCAGTCAGCGGTTGTCCTGGAAACATTAATCAGCAAGTATCTGTTCAACTCCGACAAAGAGGATGACAAGTGAAGCTTCGTATACTATTGGTGCTGGCCATTACCAGTATCTTCAGTAGCACTCTTTTTGCCCAATCACAGGCAGACGACCCGGTTTCACTTGTTGAGAGTATCACCGGTAAGATCTTTGCCGATGTAACCGAGAACCTGGACGAGTACACCGCCAACCCAGAGTTACTGGATGAACTGGTTCGCAATGATCTGATGCCTCTTCTGGATATCAACTATGCCGCCCGTCTTATACTGGGCCGTGCAGGACGAGGTCTAGAAAAGGAAAAGATCAAAGAGTTTGCTGACTGTATGAGTAACCTGCTGGTCACTCGCTACTCAAAGGGATTGCTGTATTTCAGCAGCAACATCAAGCTGAATGTATTACCCCAACGAGGGGATCTGAATGAAAAGCTCACGCGTGTGAGAACGCGTGTGACACTGCCTGAAGGCGGAGAGGCTCCTGTAGATTACGCGTTTCATAAAACATCTGACGGTTGGAAGGCTTTTGACGTGGTCATTGAAGGCATCTCCTATGTCACCACCTACCGCAACCAGATCATGCCGGAAGTGCAGGCCAATGGCATCGACAGCGTCATTGAACGGCTTAACACCGGCCAGATGCAACTGGCTGATTAGAATACCGGGACATGAAAAAAACACACTCCATTATCGGGGTTATTTTACTCAGCTTATTGCTGGCGGGGTGTGCGGGAACACAAAGTCGTAATACTGACCCGGAAAATGACCCATGGGAAGGGTATAACCGCAAGGTGTTTGCCTTCAACACCGCAATGGATAAAGTGGTCAGGCCAATCGCAGTAGGTTACGACAAGATCATGCCTGACCCGGTGCAGCGCGGTGTCGGTAATTTTTTCAGAAATCTGGACGCACCGGTCACATACGCCAACCAGGTGCTACAGGGTAAGTTCAGACAAAGCATCGACACCATTGGCCGCTTCCTGGTCAATTCAACCATCGGTCTTTTGGGCTTTTTTGATGTTGCCACCAAAATGGGTATACCGTATTACAATGAAGACCTCGGCCAGACACTGGCAACGTGGGGTTATGAAGACAGCCGGTACCTGATGATCCCATTTCTTGGTCCATCTACCTTCCGCGACGGCACGGGTCGCGCGGTCGACAGTTTCTTAAATCCGGTTACGCGTCGCATCTACAATGACGGTCGCTGGGGCCTCTATATAGTCCGCGGAATTGATACCCGGGCACGATACCTGGACCAGGATGCCGAGCTTAATGAAGCCTATGATCCCTATGTGCTGATGCGTGACGTCTGGATACAGAACCGTCAATACCAGATCTATGATGGCGATCCGCCCATGATGGACTACGACCTTTATCTCGATGATGATCTTGATGCAGAGGAACCCGTAACGACGGGCGGGCAGTAAAACAATAGTCCTTCGAACTCCCTATCAGCTATCCACTGCCATATATTCCGCCTACAATTTTAAATTGCCATACCAATTGGCGCAAAAGGCCTCACTGGGATAAGCTTCTGTTTCTGAGAACATCAAGAAAAATGAGCGTCACCCGGGGCACAATGCTGAAAAAACTCCAAATCGTATTTCCGTTGGTACTCTTGATGGTCGTCGGCTGCGAGCAATCTCCATCAAGCGGTGACGTAACGCCTCCAAAAATATACCGGCACGCCATGGATGGAATACCGGGCTCACTTGATCCTGCCCAGGCCGCATCGATATACGCCAATTTCATTGTAATCAACCTCTACGACACACTCTACCGCTACAAATACCTTGCCCGCCCATACCAACTGCAACCCAACCTGGCCGCAGCAATGCCGGAGGTTTCAGAAGACGGCTTGACGGTGACAATCCGTATAAAAAAGGGTGTGTATTTCATTGATGACCCGGTCTTCGATGGAGCCATTGGAAGGGAGGTCAAAGCGCACGATTTTGTCTATTCCATCAAACGCCATTTTGACCCGGATATGCGTGCCCAGGGCGCATGGTTCTGGCAGGGCCGGATTGAAGGTCTGGATCGTTGGAAAACGGAAGGCTCGAATTATGATACCGAAGTATCGGGTTTACGTGTACTCGATGATTACACGATACAAATTACACTTACCAAGCCATTCCCGCAATTCGTTCACACCCTGACGCAGGGTTATGCGGCGATAGTTGCGCGCGAAGCCGTGGAAGAATACGGTCAGATACTATCCAGCCATCCAGTGGGCTCCGGACCATTCAAGCTGATCTCCCGTGATGGTGTCCGGGCGGTTTTGGCAAGAAACCCCGGTTTCCGCCAGGAGCCATTTGATCTTGAAGCGGAGGGGTACGACCCGGCCACCGAGGTCAGCCCGGGTCTGCATAAGCTACAGGGTAAAACACCCCCCTTTATCGATCAACTGGAGTTTGAGTTCGTCCCGGAAGGCGGGGCCCGCTGGAATGCTTTTTCAGCAGGCGAATTACATTTCATCAAGGCTCCTGTGAGCCAGTTCGACAGTATTCTGAGCCAGCGTTCACCCATCGCCCTGAGGTCCCAGTACTCAGACTTATATGGCTTCGAGGCATCACCGGAAACCGGTTTTATTTATACCAATTTCAATATGGCCGACGAACGTATTGGCTACCATCACGATCCTGAACAGAACCGCCGTAACCAGGTTTTGCGCTGCGCCATGGTAAAGGCCTTCGACTGGAAGAAAAATAACGAAATATTTTTTTACAATATTGGCCAGGTGTTTCCCGGAGCCATTCCACCCACGGTACCGGAGTATGATGCCAGTGGTGATGCCAGTTACATCCAGCATGACCTTGAGGGCGCCAGGCAACTGCTTCAGGATAACGGCTGGAATGAAGAAACTCTGCCGGCGCTCGAATACGGATTCCCCAACGGTGTGACGGAAAGGCAGGCGTTCGAGCAATTCCGTAATTTCATGATGTCCGCAGGCTACCCTGCGGACAAAATACGCCCGCTTATATTCGCCACGTATGGTGATTACCAGCGGGCCTACTCGCAGGGCAAGGTCACATTAATCAATAGTAGTTGGACAATGGATTATCCCGACGTTGAGAATATCATGCAGCTATATTACGGACCCAATGCGGCACCGGGTTCAAACTCCGCCAGTTATAATAATCCGGACTATGACCGTCTGTATGACGCTGCTGCCACCATGAATGAGTCACCCGAAAGAACATCAATCTACCGGGAGATGAATCAAATGTTGATGGATGATTGCGTAGGTATCACCGGCATTTCCAGAACCATGCTGTTTCTATGGGATAAAAAGTTCATCATGAAACCGGACCGTTCATTTGTCGGCGGCTACTTTATGCGTTTCGTTGACATAGCGGAGCCGGCAAACACAGCCCCATGAATGGCGCCTATATTACCCGCAGGCTTCTGTATGGTATTCCATTGGTACTGGGTGTGACCTTTATCAGCTTTTTGCTGATGGTTTATTTTGGTCCTGACAAGACCTACGAACTGATCGGTAAAAACCCCACTGAGGAGCAGATCACCGAAGTCCGGCACGCTTTGGGTTACGACCGTCCTTTTCTGCTCCGCTACGGCGATTATCTCAGGGAACTGTTCACCCTGGACCTGGGTATTTCCGATTCCAACGGTGAGCCGGTCTCGCGTATTCTCAAGCGTACACTGCCCGTATCGATCGCACTCGTTATACCGGGGTTTGTGCTTGGCAACCTGCTCGGCCTCGGGCTCGGTTTATTCGCGGCCTGGTATCGCGGGAGATGGCTGGACAAACTGGTCATGAGCGCCTCTGTAGTGGGTATGAGTATCAGCTTTCTTGTCATCATCATCGGCTTGCAAATCCTGTTATGTACGCCCTATGGTCTCAATCTGTTTCCCGTACGTGGGTGGCAGGTACATGATCCCGGTTCCTATTTTTATTATGTGGCTGTACCCACACTTGCGTTGATCCTGGTAACGCTCGGCTACAACACACGTTTTTACCGGGCGATCATGGCGGATGAATTAGAACGCGATCATATCCGTACGCTGAAGGCATACGGCGCCAGGCCAACCGAGCTTCTTTTTAAACACGTCCTCAAGAACAGCCTGATCCCGGTGCTGACACGTATCATGTTTTCCGTACCTTTTGTTTTGATATCAGGCAGCCTGTTGCTGGAAAGCTATTTTGGAATCCCCGGTGTAGGACTGGTAACCTTTAATGCAATCACCAGCGGCGATCAGCCCATACTCAAGGCGGTAGTCGGTCTTACCGGTGTACTGTTTGTCGTGGCACTTACGATCAATGACATGCTCTACACCGTGGTTGACCCAAGGGTCGCAAAATCATGACACGCGACACCTGGCAACGGCTGAAGTCCGACCGTTACGGCATGATCGGGCTTACTGTCGTGACCATTTTTGCATTGGTCGCGGTATGTGTCTGGACAGGGCTGCTAGGGCAGAGTTGGTCAGAAATCAGTGGCAACCGGTTCGAAAGCGTCAGCACCCGTCACTGGTTTGGTACCAACCTGCTTGGACAGGACATACTGCAACGCACACTTTTTGGCACGGCAACCGCCTTTGAGGTGGGTCTGGTGGTAACGCTCTGCTCAACCATCCTGGGTACCATTCTGGGTGGTCTGGCCGGCTGGTACAGCCATGGCTGGCTGGATGAGGTCATTTTATGGTTCAAAGGCGTGCTCGACTCGATCCCGTTTTACCTGTTTGCCGCAGCAATTGCTTTTGCACTGCAAGGAAACCCCTGGGCCATGCACCTTGCAATGATTTTGACATTCTGGACGACAACCGCCCGCATCATTCGCGGGGAAGTCATGAGGTTGAAGGAGCGAGAGTTCATCGAGGCTGCCCGTGCCATCGGTTTGCCCGGCCTCAGGACGGTATTCCGCCACGTATTACCCAATACAGTCCACATTCTGCTGGTCCAGGGCACGATTGTATTTGTAGCCGCGATCAATACCGAAGTCATATTGAGCTTTCTGGGTCTCGGAATAAAGGACGGAGTGAGCTGGGGCCTGATGCTCGCAGAAAGCTCGCAGGAGGTCCTGGCCGGTCACTTTGGAAACTTTATAGCTGCCGGTTCGTCGTTATTTCTCTTACTCATGGGGTTTAACCTGCTGGCCGATGCCCTGCAGGATGCGCTGGATACCCGCAGGGCATACCGTTGACCACCCCTGCTCTCAAAGTAAACAATCTCAGTGTCTGGTTCGAGACCGGTTCCGGTCGTTTAACCGTTGTGGATCGAATCAGCTTCAGTATCAATGCTGGAGATGCTACTGGACTGGTTGGAGAGTCCGGCTGCGGAAAAACAATGACGGCGATGGCCATTCTTGGGTTGCTTCCAGCATCCGGGGTCAATGTCCGGTCAGATGGTATTGAGCTTGACGGCAGGGATATTTCCACCCTGAGTCTGGCTCAAAGACGCGCCATTCTTGGCCGCGATATTGCGATGGTCTTTCAACAGCCCGCCACCGCCCTTGATCCGGTTTTTACAATGGGGCAGCAGATCGGTGCGGTATACAGGCGTCATACCGGCGGTAGCAAACAACAGGTCCGGAATAAGATGCTGGAAGCGCTCGAAAGCGTCGGTTTCAGCCAGGTGGAGGACATCGCTTCGAGTTACCCGCACGAACTGTCAGGTGGAATGCGTCAACTGGCGATGATCGCCATGGCAACGGTGTGCAAACCCGCTGTTATCATCGCGGATGAGCCGACGACGGCGCTGGATAACCGTACCCGGGCGTTGATCCTGGAGCAACTGAAACAATTGCAGGAACTGCACCAGACTGCCGTTTTATTTATCAGTCACGACCTTTCAGTGGTCAGGCAAATATGTCGCGATGTCATGGTGATGTACTGTGGCAGGCTTCTGGAAATAACTGACTGTCAGAGCCTTTTTGCCAATGCCCGGCACCCCTACAGCGCCGGTTTACTATCCTGCATACCGCAAATCAGCAACAAACGGCCGGCCCCGATCAAATCTATACCCGGCCAGATTCCGGCACCGGCAGATTTACCGTCAGGCTGTCACTTTGCCCCCCGCTGTACCAGGGCAGAGGATCAATGCAGGACATCGGTTCCGGAGTTGGATTATGCCAATGGCAGAGGTGTAGCCTGCTTCAGGCCTTTGTGATGAATATGTCTGACCAAATCAACACACTGCCCTTGCTTGAAGTTCGGGATTTATCCGTGAGTTTCAACCAACAGGAACAGATTGCGGTTGATCGTGTCAGCTTAAACATTCCAGCGGGTAGAACACTGGGCCTGGTAGGCGCGTCGGGTGCCGGCAAAAGTAGCGTCGGACGTGCTATTTTGCGACTGGTAAAACCGGATTCAGGTAAAATATTTTTTAAGGGTAAAAATATTTACCGGATGAATAAACAGGAGATGAAGGCAACCCGTCAACGTATCCAGCTGGTCTTTCAAGACCCATCTGTCTCATTGAGCCCCAGGCGCACGGTGGAACAAACACTGCTTGAGCCACTACAGCATTTTGCTATCGGCGATGCCAATCATCAGCGCGAAAAAATCAGGCAGATTATACAAACCGTAGGGCTGGGTCAGAGTGCATTGCATCGCTATCCGCATCAGTTTTCCAGTGGCCAGCAGCAACGTATCGCAATCGCGCGGGCACTTGTTACGAATCCGGACCTGCTGATCGCTGACGAGGCGGTTTCTTCACTGGATGTATCCATACAGGCCCAAATACTGCAATTGATTCAAATGCTGCAAAAAGATTTCGGTATAAGCATTCTGTTTATTTCGCATGATCTGGCAGTGATCCGGCAAATTGCCGATGATGTTGCGGTAATGTACCAGGGCCAGTTATTGGAGCAGTCTCCGGCGGATCAGTTTTTCAGTGGCCCTTCCCATCCTTATAGCAAAACATTACTGTCTTTTGCACAAGGCAAAACCCCGGTGCATTGGTCAGGTGAAAAATGGCACCTTGAGCGGAGTCGAAAATCAACCGGCACCCCATCAAGTTGTGTTTTTTCAGATTTTTGCCCGGATAAAATGGCAATGTGTGAAAAACAGGAACCAGCCATGCACGACATCCCGTTCGAAAATCAGCACGCTTTGGGTCCGCATTGCGTAAAATGTCACCTTTATGATGAAGTAAACAACAATGACCACCAAGAAAAAGTATTTTAGAAAGCACCTGGGATTAAGCCTGCTTTTACTATCTGTTTTGCTTTGCAACGCTTGCGGGACAAAGATCGTACGTGGAGCATCACCCATGGTGCGCATGACAGAACTCAGCCACCAGGATGACAACATCAATTTGCAGCTGACCATGCGCAACCTCAATGGCGTTGATCTTGATGTCATGAGCATCGACTTCAGTCTGACCGTAAACGAAGACGAGGATGAGCTGTTTGTCTACAACGGCCCGGTTGAAACCAATATAGTCGCCAATGGCACCGAAACCTGGTCGGTTGACGTTGTGGAAAGTAAAGCCAGTCGCGATTTATTGAATTCGCTGGAAAATGGCGATATCAAAAGCCTGCCATATACTTTGAAGGGGTCAGTCACCAGCAAGGATGATGGCAAATTACGCTTTGAACACGAAGGACACATCTATCCCCTTCCAGGTAAGCCGGGGCATTTTCGCTAACGGTTTGACCCTTACCGGTTCGGCAGTTAACCTGTAGACGCAATCAATCGGGGACGGCAATAAGTCATGTCATTACATATTAGTTTCAGGCTCAGTCAGTCAGATCTCGATTACTTTAGCGGCGTTATGCAACAGGCACGTGAAAATGCCAGGGGCATTTCAGAGCAACAGGTCATCGAAAGTGCAAAACAGTTGCTGGAAAAGGTAAACCAATCAGATTCGACCGATTTTATCCGTGACCACATGGGCCAGCTTGACACCTTGATCAGCATGGCTGTGGATGACGGCTGGGGTCTGATTGAAGAAGACCGCGAACGTGTTCTTTCCGCGTTATCATATTTTTCCGAACCGCACGACCTTATACCGGACGATACCCCCGGACTCGGGTTTCTTGACGACGCGATCATGATCGAGATTGTCTGCAAAGCGCTTGAGCACGAAATCCAGGCTTACAGAGAGTTTCTGGTTTTCCGGGTCGCCGAAAACAACCGCCGGGGAGACGAATCCCCCGACGTACAAAGAGCAGACTGGCTGGAACAGCGACGCCAGCAATTGCATGCCCGCATGCGCCGCAGACGTGACGGTCATACCACCTCCAGCAAAACCAAGTCACCATTTTCGCTGTTCTAATTAAATTACAACCCACCTACTCTACTTTTGCATGGGTATATGCGGTATTCCGTCTTCAAGGAATTCATCCCCACAAACCTGGAAACCCATAGACAGGTAAAATTCCTTCAAATAGGTCTGGGCATCGAGACATATACCACGTGACGGATAGTCGACCTCGATTTTTTCATTTGCGTTTCGCACCATAAACCTGGCAAGACCCCGGTTTCGAAAACCGGGTGACACCGCAACACGTCCGATCCTGACCCGGTCAACAAGCGTTTCGGGGGGCAGTACTCTCAAACAGGCAACAACTGTCTCTTCCTGTGTAATCAGCAAATGTTGTGCGGTTTTGTCCAGGCCATCCAACTCCTGATAAATACAGGACTGTTCGACCACGAATATCGCCTCCCTCAAGGCAAGCAGGTCATACAACAGATCCGGTTTCATATTCTCAAGTGAGTACCAACACCAATGCAGGTCCGGATATCCCGGCACTTTCTGTTTTACGCTTTTCATATGCTGATTATCACTTACAATGAACCTACAAACACGAATGATCAGGGGAACTTAGTTTAGTGCATCAATATATCCTGGTTGGCATAGAAACCGACCCGACCCGTTATCATGGCGAGCACGCCAGTCGACCGGCCCTGCTGGAGAGGGTTGCGGCGGAACAGGTACTGGCGCATATGGCTGCCGACCTGACCGCCATGTTCCCGGACATCAACCGCTGCAGCCTGAGCATGCCTGGTGCGCTGTTTGACCAGACCCAGATATTGCGCCCGGCCCTTCCCGTCTACACCGCTCTTGAAGCACTGCAGCAATCGAGCAACCCCGGTACTGATTTCCAGGCTCGTTTACTAAGCATTGGCAGCAGTGAAGGACAAATGCCAGTGCAGGAACTACAGCCTTTCGAGAATATCCCGCTCGGCTTGCTCCAGATTCTTCCCGTATTGATTACCGGTCCGGCCGAAAACGTTGAATCACTGATTGAAGAAATGGAGCATCGTTTTCTTGAGCAGGGCCAGGTCTCGGCTCACTCTGCAAAAGCGCTTGAGTCGCAGTTTCAGATTTCCATCAATCACGCACGGTTCATGACAATCACAGACCTTAATGCCTTACTTCGCATGCAATTGGAGCACTACGGTTTTCTGCCATTATGGGAATTGCTGGATGCGGCCATGAGACCGTCTGCCGGTACTCTCGAAGTGAGCTCACCGGGCGGTTTGAAATTTAAATGGCAGGACGGGTCTGTACATGGTTATTTCGAAACTTTTGACTGGTGGGCGCAATATGGTGCAGGTGTAAAACTACCGGCCAATGATCAACAGTTGCAATCTGCCTATGCCAGTTGGACACGTGAATACCGCCGTTATCTGACCATGCTGACCGCACATGGTGTCGGAGTGAGCCAGCATCTGCCAGGACTTGAAGATGCCGAGTTATCAAATTCATTTCTACTGGAAGAATCTACAACAACCCCGGCAGAATCCGCCGCACCTGTCACAGCACACAGTGCTGACGACCTTGGCACGATTGCCGTCACCGTGGTCAACGGGGCACGCCAAATGAACCTTTACCCACTGCAGGCCAGTGGTCTCAATGACCTGCACCAGTTCATTCGCGACCAGGGCTTAAGTGGAGATATCGCATATCCTGGCCAGCTTTGCTATGACGAAAACTCGCGCCAGCTGATTGCCGACTCCTTACCGGTGTGAGCACCTGGCCTTGACTTGATCATCGATATTCACAAAGATTCCTCACTTACGATCTCATGGAGCTTGATACTCTGCTTTTGGCACCCCATGTAATCTCTCACATCAATTTTATTAATAACCAACTGGAACTTTAAACAATGACCCTGGAAGACAGCACCCGCGAGAAAATTGAAAATATAATTCAACACAACCGTGTTGTTCTGTTTATGAAGGGCACTCCGAAAGCACCCATGTGCGGTTTTTCATCGAAAACCGTTGGCTTGTTGGATTCTGTACTTGAAGACTACGAAAGCGTAGATGTACTCGAAGACCAGGAAATACGAGACGGTATCAAGGTTTATGGTAACTGGCCGACGATTCCACAACTGTATATTGATGGTGAACTGGTAGGAGGTTGCGATATCGTGACCGCCATGTTCAATAGCAGTGAATTGCATGAGATGCTTGGCGTCGAGGCTCCGGACCGCACCCCACCCGAGGTGACAATCACCGACGCTGCTGCAGAGAAAATCCTTGAAGCAATGGCCGGGCACGAAGGTATCGGTCTGCATTTCGCTATTGATTCCGGTTGGCAGTCACAATTTAACGTGGCTCCGGCAGAAGGTCATGAGATCAAAATTGAAACCAATGGCATCGAAATGTATTTCGATTTAGCTTCCGCACAACGCGCCAATGGCGCAGTTGTCGACTGGGTAGAAACACTGCAAGGCTCAGGTCTGACCATCCACCTCCCACAGGCGCCTGAGCCGGTGAAACAGATGAGTGTGGCCGAACTAAAGGATCGCCTCGAAGACAACAGCGTGGTTCTGATTGATGTCCGCGGAAGCGAAGAACGTGCTCTGGCCAGCCTGGAAGCAGCCAAGGCAATGGATGGCGAAACCATGAAAGCCATCGAAGCCATGCCAAAAGACACTGCACTGGCCTTTATCTGTCACACCGGCAACCGCAGCAATGTAGCGGGCGAGCATTTCCGCAAACAGGGCTTCACCGATGTCAGCAATGTTGTCGGGGGTATTGACGCCTGGTCAAAGGAAATTGACTCTTCTGTTCCTGAGTACAGCGGCTTCAAGTAGACCCAGTCACCACTGGACCATTAATTCGTCCCGCCCACTGCCTCTTAGCATTACATAGCTGGCAGTAGGGGCGCTGGGGCGGGTATATTGACTACCAGGACACGCCGCAAGTACGTCTGTGTAGGCTCGTCCTCGACTTCCTGTCTCGTAAGGTCCTGGTAGTCAATACACCCACCCCGGCTTCAGCCGTGAGTTCAGCATTCTTTATTGAAACCAATGACCTATGTTTAAGCACAGAGCCGAGGATGTACAGTACCTCTCTTCTGGACCTTACGAGACAGGACGTCGAGGATGAGCGCGCATGGATGCTTTAAAGCGTGTCCAGAAGAGAGGTACTGTGCAGCCTTGGCTCCCATACTGAATCACACTAAATCGAATTCAGCTACCGCCGGCGCATGATCCGAAGGCCTTTCCTGGCGTCGTGGCTCCTTGTCTATATAGGCAGCGCTACAATTTTCCGCCAGTATTTCTGAGGCCAGTACCAAATCAATTCGCAGGCCCATATTTCGTCTGAAGGCTGCCATGCGGTAGTCCCACCAACTCCAGGTCTTT
>Ga0316197_10000216_pt1 | contig 43296 bp, 38 predicted proteins | sample OudBiesiAoxic_MG_FD_204939 | JGI IMG/M metagenome (GOLD analysis project Ga0316197, IMG submission 204939) | Coastal sediment microbial communities from Oude Bieten Haven, Netherlands - site A oxic | ecosystem: Environmental > Aquatic > Marine > Coastal > Sediment | place: Netherlands... | reverse complement strand
AGAGTCATCAGTTATAATTTTATACTTTAATCTTCAAATATTCATTTTTAAAATATGAATATTCAACTAATTTATTAAACAACAGCTAAATAGTTATTAGTTGGTTGTTCAATATTTTAGAACTAAAAAATATTGTATTTCTGTTAGTATATTTAATGTATTTTTAACTATCTATCTATGAAAAAAGGAACTCATAGGAGTTCCTTTTTCATTTATTTAACCTTTAGTTATTATTTCTTGAATAAAGGAAATTACTTCTTCTGCTTTTACTTCAAAATTTTCATTAGTTCTTCTAATCTTAACTTCTACTAATCCATCCTTAGCTCCTCTTCCAACAATCACTTTAATAGGGAATCCAATTAAGTCTGCATCTTTAAATTTAAATCCTGGTCTTTCCTTTCTATCGTCGATCACAGTATCGATATTTTTTTCAATTAAGTCTGCATATATTTTTTCTGCTAATCCTAGTTGATCTTCATCTTTTATACTCGCAGGAATTACATCTACTAAATAAGGAGCTATCGACATAGGCCAAATAATTCCATTCTCATCATTATTTTGTTCTATTGCAGCTGCCATAGTTCTAGAAACTCCAATACCATAGCATCCCATAGTCATTATCTTTGTCTTTCCATTTTCATCTAAGTATGTAGCTCCCATACTATCAGAATATTTTTTTCCAAGTTTAAATACATGACCAGCTTCTATTCCTCTAGCACTTTCTAATTTTCCATCGCTACATCTAGGACATCCTTCTCCAGCTCTTACACTTCTAACATCTCCTACAATATCAGCAGTATAATCTCTACCATAATTTACATTCATATAGTGAGTATCTACTTGGTTCCCACCAGCAGTATGGTTTATAATCTTAGTCACACTTTCATCAGCAACAAGAATCATATCTCCTAAATCAATATTATATGGTCCCATAAAACCTTTTTTCAAGTTATAGGCATCTAAATCAGTATCACTTAGCATAACTAAATCATTTTCATCTAATAAGTTCTTAAGTTTAACTTCATTTATCTCATAGTCTCCCCTTTGTAAAACCATATATGATTTTAATGATAGGGTATCCATATACGTTATAGCTTTTACAGTTTTAGAAGCAGGAATTCCAAAATACTCACAAACATCATCTATCTTGGCAATATTAGGAGTATCTCTTAATTCTATCTCTGCTAGTTCCTCTTTAGTTTCTGCTATTTTTTCTTTAATAACACTTTCTGCTTTTTCAAGATTAGCTGCGTATCCACAAGTATTGCAATAAATTATTTCATCTTCACCAGAATCTGCTAAAACATGAAATTCTTGTGATCCACTTCCTCCAATAGCTCCTGAATCCGCTTCTACAGATCTAAATTTAAGTCCACATCTTTCAAAAATTCTAGAATAAGCAGCCTTCATATTTTCAAATTCTTCATCTAAAGATTCATCAGTTGCATGAAATGAATAAGCATCTTTCATTAAAAATTCTCTTCCTCTCATAAGTCCAAATCTAGGTCTTCTTTCATCTCTAAATTTAGTTTGAATTTGATAAAGACTAAGGGGTAAAGATTTATATGATGATATATCATTTCTAATTATATCTGTAATTACTTCCTCATGAGTGGGACCTAATATAAAATCTCTATTATGTCTATCTTTAAGTCTCATCATCTCTGGTCCCATTGCATCCCATCTTCCAGTTTCTTGCCATAATTCTGCTGGTTGTAATACTGGCATGAATATCTCTTGTGATCCTGCATTTTCCATTTCTTCTCTTGTTATTGCTTCTACTTTCCTCAATGCTCTATATCCTAAAGGAAGATATGTATAAATCCCACTTGCTAATTTTTTTATCATCCCTGATCTTAACATCAACTGATGACTGACTACCTCAGCGTCTTTAGGTGTTTCTTTTAGTGTCTTTGCATACATTTTACTGAATCTCATATAATCTAATCCTCCTAATATTTAATGAAATTTTATTTTATATCAATAATTTCAAATTATTTATAATTTTTTTCCTATCTATTATTATATCAAGTTTGTTTTAGTTTATCAAAATTTTTATTGATATTAAATTATTTTTAGTAAATTTAAAATTTAATTGTCTCATTTTATCTTTCTATACTTTCATATATAATCTCCATGGTTTTTAATTCAATAGCTCCTATGACTCCAGTATCATAACTTCCACAATCTATAGATATTTTTTTATTATCTATAAAATGAATTTTCCCGTCTAAATTAGGAGTATGACCATAGATTATAATTTTATTAGTTTTTAAAAGAGGTTGATCTATAAACTTTTCCCTTATCCATAACATTTCATAAGGTATTTGTCTTTCAATAGTTTTTTTGGGATTTATTCCAGCGTGAACTATAAAATATTTACCAAAATCCACTGCTATAGGCATTTTTTTTATAAATTTCAAATGTTTTTCTAAAATATCGTACCTTTTTTTATATGAATCAATAGTTTTTTTCCCACCATTCCTATACCAGTAATATATCTTACCACCATCTATAGCATTAACCATGAGATCTTCATGATTTCCAAAGATATGAATTATATTTAATTTATTCTCAATTAATTTTTCTATTGTTTCGTACATCTCAAAACTAGAAGGCCCACGATCACAAGAGTCACCATTTATAACTAGAATATCTTTTGTTGTTAATTTTATTTTACTTAATAACTTTAAAAATAATTCATGATATCCATGGATATCACTTATAACCCATATTCGATCATAATCTTCCATCTGTAATTTAATTGTTTTCATAAATTTACTCCTATCCAATCTCATTTACTTTAAATTTTTCTACTATATCTATTCTCAATGTATTTTCCTGTATCTCACCTTTATATTTTTTTAAATACTTTATAGAGATATCCCTGACTAATTTTATAGTTTTTACATCATGAACTATATCTACAAATCTTAAATCTGATATCCCACTTTGACGTGTCCCAAATATCTCACCAGGTTTACGAAGTTTTAAATCTTCCTCAGCTATTAAAAAACCATCTGTAGTTGATTCCATAATTTTCAATCTAGATTTAGAAATATCATTATCTGTTTTGGCTATTAAAAAACAGTAAGATTTATGTTTTCCCCTTCCTACCCTCCCTCGAAGTTGGTGTAGTCCTGCCAATCCAAATCTATTAGCATTTGTTATCATCATAATAGTAGCATTAGGGACATTTACTCCTACCTCTATGACTGTTGTAGATACCAATAGTTGTATCTTATTATTTTTAAATTTAGTCATAACCTCTTCTTTTTCTTTGTTTTTCATCCTACCGTGTAGGAGCCCTATCTCAAACTCCGTAAATCTACTTATCATATCTTCATAAAGTTCTGTAGCAGATGTAGCAGCCATTTTCTCACTCTCTTCAATAAGAGGAGCTACGATATACCCTTGTCTTCCTTTAATCAACTGTTTTCTGATAAAGTCATAAGCTTTCTCTAGATCATTATCTGATTCTATCCATTTTGTCTTTATAGAAATTCTCCCTGGAGGCATCTCATCTATAATAGAGACATCCAAATCTCCATACATACTAAGTGCTAAAGATCTTGGGATAGGTGTAGCACTCATAACTAATAGATTAGATATTTCTCCCTTATCTCTAAGTTTTTTTCGTTGTTCCACTCCAAATCTATGTTGTTCATCTACTATAATTAATCCCAATTTATAAAATTTAACATTATCTTCTATAAGAGCATGAGTTCCAACCACTATGTCAATGACCCCTTCTTTTATTTCAGACAATAATTTTTCTCTTTTTTTACCCTTTATACTCCCAGTAAGGATCTCCACTCGAACTCCTAATTCAGCTAAATCATCTACTACCGATAAATAATGTTGGATAGCCAATATCTCTGTAGGAGCCATGATTACTCCTTGATATGAATTCTCTACAAGATATAAAAGCATTAAAATAGCTACAATAGTTTTCCCCGATCCTACATCTCCCTGAATCAACCTATTTACAATCTTTCCGCTAGCCAAATCTCTATGTATCTCTGTAATGACTTTTTTTTGTGCATTAGTTAACTCAAATCCCAGACTATTTAAATATTTTTTTACCATATGTCTGTCATCATTTAATCTATATTTAGAATTGTTATCAGCATCTAATTGAAATCTTTTAGATAAAATTCCTAATTCTAAAATTAAGAGTTCCTCTATAGCCATCCTATCTTTACCTTCCTCTATCTCTTTTAGATTTTTTGGAAAGTGAATCTTTAAAATTGCCTCCCTTCTACCAATTAACTTATAGTTTTTGAGTATCTCTTGGGGTATATTTTCCTCTATAAAAGTAATATATTTTTTTATCGTTTCCCTTATTATTTTTCTTAATCCATTTTGAGATAAATTTCTATTGCTACTATAAACAGGTTTTATCTCCTCACTTAATTCCCCATTATATCTTCTATACTCAGGTGAAACAATCTGAAAGTTATATCCCCTCTTTATATTCCCAATAAATACATATTCCTCTCCTAGTTGGAGACTTTTTTTTAGATATGGCATCTGAAACCATACTAAATCTAGCATTCCCGTACCATCACTAATACGAGCCACTGTCATGGTTTTACGAGTTTTTGTTTTCCTATTTTCTACGGATATAATTCTTCCTATTACCACCACATATTCTTCAGATCTAATCTCACCTATTTTTTTTATATTAGATCTATCCTCATAAGTTCGAGGAAAGAAATATATTAAATCCATAATGGTATTTATTCCTAGATTTTTTAAAGAAACTATAGTTTTTTCTCCTACACCCTTTATAACTAAAGTTTCTATTTTTTTATATAAATTTTTATACATACTATACTCCTTTCGATACTTTTTCAAACAAAAAGTATCTAAAAATTTAATATTGTATCTCCTTTCCATGCTTATAGCTAATTTTTTCCTCTATCTCCCCATTATAATTATAATACATCCATTGACCATCCATCTTTCCATTTTTATAACTCCCTTTTCTCTTTACCTTCCCATTATAAAAATAATATATCCACTCTCCATCTAATTTACCATTTTTTGAATAACCTCTACTCTCTATATTATCTTTATCATAATATAAAACTCCCTCTCCTGTATAAGGTTTATAACCATCAAGAGTATAGATTATTTCTTTTCTAAATTCTATTTTTTTAACTGAATCCTTATCACTACATCCAAATAAAATAATAATTACTAATAATATCAATATTCTTTTTTTCATCTCTCTTCACCGTCTTTTTCATTTATTTTTATATTTAAAAATTAAATATTTTACTTTTCTACTTAGTATACCACAAAGTTTTTTTAGTTGACATTCACATATAAAAAAGGTATCATTTATTTGAAATAATTTATAAAGGAGGTAACTGTTGTGTCTAGGAATTTTACTTGGTGGTGGAAAAATTTATCTAATAATTTTAATACTGTTTCATCTAAGTAGACTGACATCTAATCAATAGTTATATCTTTTTTTTACCTTTTAATCCTATATTAAAATATAGAATTAGAGTAAAACATATATACTAACCAGTCATCTAGACTGGTCTTTTTTTTATTTTAGGAGGGAACCATGAAAAAAATAATATCAGGGATACAGCCAAGTGGAATCTTACATATTGGAAACTATTTTGGTGCAATAAAGCAATTTATTAACTTTCAAGAAGAAAATGACTGTCTATTTTTTGTAGCAGATTACCATGCTCTTACATCTTCTACAGATTCAGATACACTACGAAAAAATACTAGAGATGTAGTTTTAGATTATTTAGCATTAGGAGTTGATCCTAAAAAAGCAAATATTTTTATTCAGTCCCATATTCCATTACATACAGAACTTATGTGGATTTTATCAAATCTTACACCTATGTCACTTTTAGAAAGAGGTCATTCATTTAAAGATAAAAGTGCCCGTGGGATATCATCAAATACAGGTTTATTTACATATCCAGTACTCATGGCAGCAGATATTTTAATGTATGATGTAGATATGGTTCCAGTTGGAAAAGATCAAAAACAACATCTAGAGATGACTCGGGATATAGCCACAAAATTCAATGAAAAATATACTGAAATATTTAAATTACCAGAACCTATGATTGTAGAAAGTACAGCTGTAGTCCCTGGGATAGATGGTGCTAAGATGTCAAAATCATATGGCAATACCATCGATATGTTCGCACCTAAAAAAATATTAAAGAAACAAGTAATGAGTATAGTAACAGATTCTACTCCATTAGAAGATCCTAAAGATCCAGATAATAATATAACTACTCTATATAAATTATTTGCTACACCTGAAAAATTAGAGGAAATGAAAGAAAAATTTAGAGTAGGAAACTATGGATATGGTCATGCAAAAAAAGAACTTTTAGAAGCTATCTTAGAACATTTTGCAGAAGCTAGAGCTAAACGTGAAGAACTAGTAGCTAATCCAGAATACGTAGATAAAATATTGGCTGAAGGTGCTGAAAAAGCTCGTGCAATTGCTAAAATTAAAATGATCCAAGTTAAAAAAGCAGTGGGACTTATGTAATAATAAAAAAGCTAGAAATTTCATATGAAACTTCTAGCTTTTTTATTACTATTTTATAAGAAAAATCTATACTATTACTTTTTCTTCTTTTTTATTATATACCTTATCTTTTACTACCAAGAATACTATCCCTAGAACTATTGCTAAAATAATTCCTGCATACTTAGACATCATTACTGGTAATCCAAATCCAATTGGCGCCATCATGATAAATGCAATACATACAGATGTCATAAATACTGCTGGAATAAATGCAATCCAGAAATTTTTCTTTTCTTTTACAAAGTAAGCTGTAGAAGTCCACAGAACCATAGTTGCAATCAACTGATTAGTAAATCCAAAATATCTCCATACAATATTAAAGTCTACCTTAGAAAGAAAGAATCCAATAACAAATAATGGTATTGCTACTAATAATCTATTTTTCATAGAATGTTGTTCAAAGTTAAGTGCATCTGCTATTGTAAGTCTCGCACTTCTAAATGCTGTATCTCCAGATGTAATAGGTGCTGCTACTACACCAAATATTGCCAATGCTCCTCCAACTTTCCCTAATAATGAATTAGATATTACGTTTACAATTGCTGCTGCATTTCCATCAAATCCTGCTAGTCCTTTTACCCCTCCAAAGAATGCCATTGCCGCTGCTGCCCAAACTAATGCTACAATGCCCTCAGCAATCATAGAACCATAAAATACACTTCTACCTTGTTTTTCATTGGTTAAACATCTTGCCATAAGTGGTGATTGAGTTGAATGAAACCCTGATATTGCTCCACATGCTATTGTAATAAATAACATTGGAAATATAGGAGTTTTTAGTGGTGTTAACTGCATATTCGTTATATTACCAAATAATTCTGGTATCTCAAATCCTCCTACAAATAACATAACTCCTACACCAGCTGCCATAAATAATAATGCTGCTCCAAACAACGGATAAATCTTAGCTATTATCTTATCTACTGGCACCAATGTTGCTATTAAATAATAAGCAAATATGATATAGACCAATGCTTGTACATTTAAACCTGTTAATCCATGTAGTATAGTCGCAGGTCCTGCTACGAATACCACCCCTACTAATACTAATAATACTACTGATACAACTCTCATTGCCATTCTATAAGGTTGTCCTAAATATTTCCCAACTAATTCCGGTACTGATTTACCATCATTTCTAAGAGATAACATCCCTGACATATAGTCGTGTACTCCACCTGCAAATATTGATCCAATTACAATCCATATAAATGCGACTGGTCCAAATAAAGCTCCTGCAATAGCTCCAAATATTGGTCCCAATCCTGCAATATTTAAAAACTGAATCATAAATATTTTCCATCCTGGTAATGGTATAAAATCTACTCCATCCTCTAACTTAATTGCCGGTGTTTTAGCTTTTGGATCAACTCCAAATACCTTCTCAACAAATTTCCCGTAAAATAGATGACCTAAAACCAACAAAACTATAGATAATAAAAAAGTAATCATATCGTCCTCCTAAATAAATTTATATACTTGATATGATTATTATACATCTATTAAAGCTCTCAAATTACATTTGGAGACAGAAGACAAAATTTCAAGCATTAAATGCAAATATTCGTCATGAAATACAATTGAGTTATGAATTTTATTAAGTCATGTAGTTTTATTTTAGAACATTTGGTTTGTTTTTTTATTTTACATTTAATAAAATCCTGAATTTTTTTATCTTATTTCGACTAACAGGTACTTCAATATCCAAGTCCTCTATCTTTAAATTATATGTACTATTAAACCAAGGTATTATCTCCTTAATTTTATTTATATTTACTATATAGGATCTATGGGTTCTAAAAAAAATATTTGGAAGTTCTTTCTCTAAATCAGATATTTTTTGCTTAGAAAAATATATTGCATCATTGGCATATACCTTTGTTTCCCTCTCACAAGCTTCAAAAATATAAATTTCATCTAAAGATAAAACATACATCTTTTCTCCCTTCCATAGAGTTAACCTATTAATATTTTTTTCTTCTTTAGGTTTTTTAATTTTATTTTGATCTATTAAACTATCTAAAGTTTTTATTATTCTTTCCTCAGAATATGGTTTCAATATATAATCAAAAGCCTTTATACTAAAAGCATCCACTGCGTATTCGCCATATGCAGTAATAAATATAATCTGTGGCTTAATTTTAAACTTTGAAATTAATTTAGCCAACACCATTCCATTCATATTTGGCATATTTATATCTAAAAATATTACATCTACACTATTTTTTTCAAAAAAATTAAGTACTGATATAGAATCTTCAAATTCTCCTATAATTTCTAACTCATTATATTTTTCTATAAAATATCGAAGTTCCATCCTTGCTGGATATTCATCATCAATTATTATACACCTCATTTTTCCTCCTTTATATCAAAAGTTATTTTAGTCCCCCTTTCTAGTCTTTCTATTTTTAGCCCCTTACCATAGATCAGTTTTATCCTTCGATGGACATTATATAATCCTATTTTAGTACTTTCAATATTATTATTATATATTTTATCTATTACTTCTTGATCTATACTCTTGCCATTATTTTCTATAATTACACGTACCTGGTTGCTATCTATCCTATATATTTTAAGAAAGATATCTTTTCCACCAGTTCCATTTAAGATCCCATGCTGGATTGCATTTTCTACTAAAGGTTGGATTGTTAGACTTGGTATTTTTATTGCTTCAACATCTTTTTCTATCTCATAATGTACATTTATTTTATCATAAAATCTAGCACTTTCTATATTTACATAGGCTTTTACTTGTTCTAACTCCATGGCTATATCCACAGGTTTATTTCCATTATCCAAATTATACCTTAGGTAAGTTGCTAGATCTATAATTGTACTCCTAGCCTGAATAGGATTTATTCTTACAAAGGAAGTTATTGTATTCAAAGCATTAAATAAAAAGTGAGGATTGATTTGAGTCTGTAGGCCTCTTATCTCAGCATCTCTAGCCATCTCCTCTAATTTTTTTATCCGACTTATCTCTAACTGAGTAGATATAAGTTCAGATAAACCTAGGACTAGATTTTTATTTCTTTCAGATATATAGGAACTTTCTGAAAAATATACTTTTAATGCCCCAGTTACTTCAATACCTGATTTGAGGGGCACTATTATAAAAGAGATAATATCATCAGAAACACAATCTAATTTTCTCTCTTCTTCTTCACCCATATTAACAATTTTAAATTTTCCAGTCCTAAGGACTTCCTTCGTTACATTTCCTCTAATCTTTGTATGCATTATTTCGTATTTTTCATCTTGAGCACAATATGAAATTATATTTTCCAAGTCAGTAAACACAACTATCTTAGCACCTAAAGATTCTAATATAGTCCTACATACATTTTTTAATGAATCATTATTTACATCTCTAAAATATGGAAGTGTTTTATTAGCTATTTCCAAAACCAATCTAGCTTCTTCCCCTGCTAGCCTATCTTCCTCTAACATCATATTTTCCGTTATTAAAATTACTATAGATACTCCCAGAGCATTTACTAAAACCATGGGAAAATAAATAGTCTCTACTATATTTAAAGCTAGGTAAAATGGTTTTGAAATTACTAATATCATTCCCATACTCACATTTTCTATAATAATCCCACCTACAAATCCTAACAAATATTTTTTTTTCACATTTAATTTTTTTAAATATCCTAGACTCCACCCACCTAAAAAAGTAGCTATACCGCAAGGAATTGATGTTACTCCATAGGGGTCTATAACAATTCTATGTATTCCTGCAGTCAGTCCGGTTATAAATCCAATCATAGGTCCACCTATAATTGCTGCTACAACTACACTAATATTTCTTGTATTTGCTATAGCACCATTATAATCTGTCCCCATATAGGTTCCCCCTATAGCTAAAACAGAAAAAATTAGAGATAATAATACCATATCTATTTTTTTATATTTTTCTTTTTTTATTACTCGTTTAAATCCCCTAGCTCTTGATAGGAAAAATGCTATTGTTATAATATAACCTAAACTATTGATTAAATTTCCAACAAGACCAAACATAACTCCTCCTCTATATATTTACGTAACCTTATTTTACACTATTAATAAGTCTGTTGCAAAAATTTTATCTATTTAGAGTAAATATCTTAAATCCAAATTATTAACAAACCTATCTACATAAATGGATAAGGAAGAAGACTCATCTAATCTTAACTAGAAATACCGATCCTAAAGAACTTTCAAAGGTAAAAAAAATTAAAAGAATTAATGTCTCATTAAAAAATAGATAGAGTAATATCCACCTTCATATAAGAAAGAGGGCGACTCATAAGTAGATTTTCTACTTGAGTCACCCTCTTTTTATTGGTATATGATTTTAATAAATTTAATAAAAATTTTACGTAATTTAGTGCCTTTTTCTGAGCAAAGGTTTACACGGGCTATTCTTTTGTATTCTTCCAGAGGTGCATTAACTACCAACATCCTACTAAATTGACCTCTAGTACATTTACTTTTCATCATACAGTCATAACAATTGTCATACTTATAATATTTAATTTCCTGTAAATATCATTTTCTGTTTTTTGTTTTCTTGTGTATTGATATGTTAATCTTTCTCCATTTGGACATATATATTCATCTGTTTTACTATCATATATGAATGAGTTTCTATTCTATATTCTTTGTTTTCGCTATCCGTAACCTCTTTTCTATTTTTTTATTTTTAATATCTTTACTGTTTTTTTATTTTTTTCAGCTAAACTTAAGTTTTTTTCATAATTAACCTTACTGAGAAGGATAAATATTGCATCTATCACAGTCAACTGAGTTATTGTAGAGGAAATTGCTGTCAGTCTAAAATTAACATTCTCTGCAACTGTTTTAATAGCTATATCCGCTAGTTTACTCAGTGAATTTTCTACTACTTTAGTTAAAGTTATTATCTTTGCTCCATTTTTTTTAGCTATCTCTACAGATTTTATTATTTCATAAGTTTGCCCACTATGGGATATTGCAAAAACTAAATCATTGGAAGTGGTATTATTCATACTAGTCAATTGCACATGGGCATCATCTAAATAGCTAACTTTCAAATCTATTTCTAATAATTTATACATAAAATTCTTGCCAACCAAACCTGAAAATCCTGCTCCCAAAATATAAATATTTTTGGCTCTACACATAGCATCTACAGTTTCTTCAATATCCAAAACATCTATAATAGAAGTAGTATTCTTTATAGCTTCAATATTTTGATAGGCTACTTTTTTTATAACTTCCAAACTTGTATCATCCATTGAAATTTGATCATGTAATATTTTAATTTTTTTTGTTTTTTTTCTAATGACTGCTTCACTTAAAGCTATCTTAAATTCTGGAAACCCTTTGTATCCCAATTTTTTAGAAAACCTAATTATACTTGGCTGGCTTATTCCAATTAATTTTCCTAATTCCTTAGCTCTCATCCCCTTTATATTTTCTATATTTTCTAAAACATACTCCGCTATTCTTTTTTCTGTTTTGGTAAACATTTCTTTCATTTCTCTTAATTTTGTTATACAATCCATTTTTTATTCAACCCCTTTTTTAAATTATAAAATATAATTGAAGTTTGTGCAAAATTTTATTTCATCCTCAAAATAAATTTATATAAAAATATACTATAAATATTATTTAATCTACTATATATTTAAATATTTACAGATGATATGCTATAATATTAAAGTGATAATACAATTTAATTTATAGGAGGATACATTATGGATAATGCTTTAGAAATCGTAAGAAATATGAGAAGGAAAAATAAAATAAAAAGAGAAGTAACTGATGTAGAAAAAAAAATAAGAGATAATAGAAAAAGAGTTGAATTATTAGATAATTTATCATCATATATCAAAGATAATATGACTACTGCTGAGATAAAAGATATCATTCAAAGTATGAAGAGTGACTATGAGGATAGAATCGATGATTTTATTATTAAAACTGCTGAGTTTTCAAAGGAAAGAAGAGATCTCAATAAAAATATCAAGGAATTAATGCAAGCTAATCAACTAAATGAAAACAACTAAAATATATTAATAAAAAATGAGGGGAAACCTTCATTTTTTATTAGTAGAAGAGGTTTCAGATAAAAATTCTAATAAATCATCTTTTCTTTATTATGAATTTTATTGTTTTAAATGTTATAATAATAAATATAATATTTAAATTGAAAGAGGTGGAAAATTTGGCAACGAAAAGCATAGAAAAGTTAACAGATTATTTTTATAGGTTCCCAGGGATCGGAAAAAAATCTGCTAGTAGATTAGCATTTCATATCTTAGAGATGGAAAAAAATGAGATAGAGGAGTTTGTAAAAGCTGTCTATGAAGTAAAAGATAATACTGAAAAATGTATGGTCTGTGGTAATCTTAGTGAATCTCCAATCTGTGAGATTTGTGATAATGAAACTAGGGATAGTTCTATCATCTGTGTTGTAGAAGATAATAGAGATATTCTTGCCTTAGAAAAATCTAAATCATACAATGGTAAATACCATGTTTTAAATGGTAAAATAGCTCCTCTCAGTGGAATAACACCTGATAAATTAAATATCAAATCACTTTTAACTAGGGTAGCCGCTGAAGAAATTGAGGAGATTATTTTAGCTCTTAACCCTGATTTAGAAGGGGAAACTACTGCTATGTACCTCATGAAATTACTCAAACCATTTGGTGTAAAAATATCTAAGATTGCCAGTGGAATACCAATGGGTGGAAATATCGAATTTTCTGATATAGCTACTATTAACAGAGCATTAAATGACAGAAAAGAACAATAAATAAAAGCTCTCCTAATCATGTAATTAGGAGAGCTTTTTAGATATTATTAAAAAAATATTTAAATATAAAAGGACTGGAAAATTCCAGTCCTTTTTCTATATACCTACTTTATTCTCAGTCCTAAAAGGAAAAAGGATAAATTATAGAGAGTAGTCAAGTCCAGCTAATCTCTTGTAGTGTTTTATTTTATTTTGAGCGTCTGCTTTATTCTTAGCGAATAATTCTTTTGCTCTTTCAGGATTAGACTTAGTTAGTGTTAAGTATCTAGTCTCTCCTAATAAGAACTCTTCATATTTGTCCCAGTTAGGTTCTTTAGAATCTAATTGTAATGGGTTCTTACCTTCTAATTCTAATTTAGGATCAAATCTGAATAATGGCCAGTAACCACATTCAGTAGCTAACTTCATCTCTGTTTGAGAGTGACCCATACCTTTTCTTACACCATGTGAGATACAAGGAGCGTATGCAATGATTAAAGATGGTCCTTTATGAGCTTCTGCTTCTTTAACAGCTTTTAAGTATTGAGCTTGACTTCCACCCATAGATACTTGAGCTACATAGATATGCCCATAAGACATAGAGATAGCAGCTAAATCTTTTTTCTTTGCAGATTTTCCAGATGCAGCAAACTTAACTACTGATCCAGTTGGTGATGCTTTTGAAGCTTGTCCACCAGTATTTGAGTACATCTCTGTATCCATTACTAAGATATTGATATCATCATTAGTAGCTAAAACGTGATCTATTCCACCGTAACCGATGTCATTTGCCCAACCGTCTCCACCGAAGATCCATTGTGATTTCTTAGTGATGTAATCTTTTAACGAAGCTACTTCTTTAGCTTCTTCATTTCCTTCAATTAATGGTAATAATTTAGTTCTGATCTCTTGAGTCTTCTCACCATCAGTTTTATTTTCTTTCCATTCTTTAAATAATTCTGCTACTTCTGGAGTAACTTTATCCATGATTTTTTCCATTTCTACTTCTAATCTATCTCTTAATGCTTCTACTGCTACGTGCATTCCATATCCAAATTCAGCATTGTCTTCGAATAATGATGATGCCCATGCTGGTCCTTCTCCACAACCATTTGTACAGTAAGGAGTTGCTGGAGCTGATCCACCATAGATCGATGAACAACCAGTAGCATTTGCTACCATCATTCTATCTCCAAATAATTGAGTGATTAACTTAATGTAAGGAGTTTCTCCACATCCAGCACACGCTCCATGGAATTGGAATAAAGGTTGTGCAAATTGAGAAGTTTTAACGTTTGCAGTTCCCATGATCTCTTTTTTATAAGTTACGTTGTTGAATAAGTAATCTGCTAACTCTTGTTGAGGCATAATTTCAGCAATTGGCTTCATAACTAATGCTTTTCCTTTAGGAGCTGGACATACGTTTGCACATACTCCACAACCTGTACAGTCAAGTGGTGAAACTTGTAATCTGTATTCTACACCTTCTGCTTTACCAATAACTTTTAAAGTTTTCATTTCAGGTCCATTAGCTTTTTCTTCTTCATTGATTAAGAAAGGTCTAATTACTGCATGTGGACAAACAAATGAACATTGGTTACATTGGATACAGTTTTCAGGAACCCATTGAGGTACGTTTACCGCTACTCCTCTTTTTTCGAATGCTGTAGTTCCATTTTCAAATGTACCATCTTCATATCCATCAAATGCTGATACTGGTAAATCATATCCTTTGATAGCGTTGATTGGTTTAGCAATTTTTTCTACAAATGCAGTTCCTTTATAAGCATCATCAGCATCTTCATGCACTAAGTTGATCCAAGCTGGATCTACAGTAACCTCTACTAATTCGTCTGCACCTTTATCTATTGCGTTGTAGTTCATATCAACGATATCTTGACCTTTTTTGATGTATGACTTATAAGTATACTCTTTCATATACTCTTGAGCTTCTGTAAATGGAATTACATCGGCTAACTTAAAGAATGCTGATTGCATTATTGTATTAGTTCTGTTTCCTAATCCTAATTCAACTGCTAATTTATTTGCATTTATAATGAATAATTTAGCTTCATTTTTAGCTAATTTAATCTTAACTGAGTTAGGGATGTTTTCAACAGCTTCCTCTGCATTCCATACACAGTTTAATAAGAATGATCCACCTTTCTTTAGTCCTCCAACCATATCATACTTACCTAAGTAAGATGGTGTAGAACAAGCTACGAATGATGGTGTGTTGATTAAGTAAGTTGATCTGATAGGGTCTTTACCGAATCTTAAGTGAGATCTAGTAACTCCTCCAGATTTTTTTGAATCGTATGCGAAGTAAGCTTGAGCATAAAGATCAGTCTTATCTCCAATGATTTTGATTGAATTCTTGTTAGCTCCTACAGTACCGTCAGATCCTAATCCGAAGAATAAACATTCTTTTACGTTATCAGCAACTACTGATACAGCTTCTCCTACTGGTAATGATAAATGAGTAACATCATCAATTATTCCAACTGTAAATCCTTCTTTAGGAGTATCTAATTTTGCGTTTTCATACACAGCGATTATTTGAGCAGGTGTAGTATCCTTAGAAGATAATCCGTATCTTCCTCCAACGATTTTTGGTGCATTTTTATCATCTTTAAATAACTCAACTACGTCAAGGTATAAAGGTTCTCCATTTGCTCCAGGTTCTTTAGTTCTATCTAATACAGAGATTGATTTAACTGTCTTAGGTAAAACGTTCATGAAGTACTCAGCAGAGAATGGTCTGTATAAGTGAACAGATAATAATCCTACTTTTTCTCCAGATTTTACTAAATGATCTACAGTTTCTTTAATAGTCTCTGTAACTGATCCCATAGCTACTATGATTCTCTCAGCATCTGTCGCTCCATAGTAAGTAAATGGCTTATATTCTCTTCCTGTTATCTTTGAAATTTCTTCCATATACTCTACAACTGCAGCTGGTACTGCATCATAATATTTATTTTGAGCTTCTCTAGCTTGGAAATAAACATCATCATTTTGAGCTGTTCCTCTAGTCACTGGGTGATGTGGATTAATTGCTCTATCTCTAAATGCTTGTACTGCATCTCTATCTAATAATCTATCTAAATCTGCATAATCCATTACTTCTACTTTGTTGATTTCATGTGAAGTTCTGAAACCGTCAAAGAAATGCATGAAAGGTACTCTTGTTTTAAACGTTGCTAAATGAGCTACACCTGCAAGATCCATTACTTCTTGTACAGATCCAGATGCTAACATTGCATAACCAGTTTGTCTTGCAGCATATATATCTGAATGATCTCCAAATATAGATAATGCCTGAGCTGATAATGATCTAGCTGATACATGAATTACTGAAGGTAATAACTCTCCTGCAATCTTATACATGTTAGGTATTTTTAATAATAACCCTTGTGATGCTGTATAAGTAGTCGTTAAAGCCCCCGCTTGTAACGCTCCATGAACTGTTCCTGCTGCTCCTGCTTCCGATTGCATCTCTACTAACTTTACAGGTACTCCAAATAAGTTTTTCTTACCTTTAGATGCCCATTCGTCAGTATATTCTGCCATTGGTGATGATGGTGTTATAGGATAGATTCCTGCTACTTCTGTAAATGCGTATGATACCCACGCTGCAGCTTGGTTTCCGTCCATTGTTTGCATAGTTTTAGCCATTTTTTGACCTCCTGAAAATTTTAATTATATTTTATTGATCCCAGTAAAATAAAAAGTCTTTCTTGTACAATTTTACTTCACTAGCAATATTTTGTCAATAAATCATTGCTTTTTTTTCGAACTATATCTTTTTATACTTTTTTTAGTTCTTAAAAAGTTATATATAACTATTTCAATACACTCGATTTTTTTTTTACTTAAATTTATTATTAAAAACATATCTTAATATTTAAAAAATTGTATGATTATACTTTACATTTTTTCTATAATAACCCTATTTTATGGACATTTTTTTAGATAGTTATTTATCATTTTATAATATTTAAAATCTAAATCCCATCTAGTTTTATTTGGAAGAAAAAGTTACCAGAATAAACTGGTAACTCTTTCATTATTTAACTATTGCCAATGTATCTCTAGCAATTACTAATTCTTCATTTGTTTGGATCTTATAGATAGCAACTTTAGAAGTTTCTGTAGATAATTTTACAGAACCTTTTTTTCTTACTGAATTAATAGCTTCGTCTAATTCTACACCCATAAATTCTAATCCTTCTAAAGATTTAGATCTTATTAAGTTAGAATTTTCTCCAATTCCACCTGTGAAACAGATCATATCTACCCCACCCATAGCTGCTGCATATGATGCGATATAAGCTCTGATTCTATAAGTCATCATATCGATAGCTAATTTTGCTCTTTCATCTCCTGCTTCCCTTGCAATTTCAAGATCTCTACAATCTGATGACTTTTCAAAAATACCTAAGATTCCAGATTTTTTATTCATTCTAGCATCTATCTCTTTATCAGTTAGGTCTCTTTTTGCTTTTATAAATAATGCTGCTGCTGGGTCGATATCTCCACATCTAGTTCCCATCATCAATCCTTGCAATGGAGTTAACCCCATTGAAGTATCTACTGATTTACCATCTTTAACAGCTGATATAGATGCTCCATTTCCTAAATGACATACGATTATTTTTGATTTATCAGGATTTCCTAATAAGTCATTAGCTAATCCTGAAACAAATTTATGAGAAGTCCCATGGAAACCATATTTCCTTACTTTTAACTCTGTATAATCGGCATATGGTAATGGATACATAAATGCTTTTGCTGGCATAGTTTGGTGAAATGCTGTATCAAATACTCCTACATTTGGTTTTCCAGGAATAAGTTCCATACAAGTTTTTACTCCTAATAAGTTAGCTGGGTTATGTAATGGAGCTAAATCGTTATTTGCCTCTATCCCTGCCATTACTTTTTCATCTAATAATACAGATGTTGTAAATTCTTCTCCACCATGTACTATTCTATGTCCAACTGCATCAACTTCATTGATATTTCCAATTACTCCGTGTTCTCCAGTCAATGTATTTAACACTAATTCTAAAGCTTCTTTATGTGTAGGCATATCTTGCTCTAACTCTAATTCAAAATCTGTAGCTGGAACTTCATATTCAAACTTAGATCCGTGGATTCCAATTCTATCACATAGACCGATTGCGAAGACCTCTTCAGTTGATGGGTTGATTAGTTGATACTTTAGAGATGAACTACCACAGTTAATTACTAAAACTTTCATTAATTTTTTCCTCCTAAATTTTATTTTGATGATATATTTCATTTATCATCTATAATTATTTTATAAAAATTATTTCTAAATTCTACTATATCTATTTATTTAGTTAGCTTGTACTGATGTTATAGCTGTTAAATTAACTATATCAGATACTGAGCAACCTCTTGAAAGGTCATTAATTGGTGCTGCTAAACCTTGTAATAATGGTCCAAGAGCTTCTGCACCTGCTAATCTTTGAACTAACTTATATCCAATATTTCCTGCTGCTAAATTAGGGAATACCAATATATTTGCATTTCCTGCTACTTTAGAACCAGGTGCTTTTTTAGCTCCTACTGCTTCTACTAGTGCTGCATCAGCTTGTAATTCAGCTTCAAATTCGAAATCTACATTACTTTCTTCTAATATTTTTCCTGCTTCTACTACTACATCAACTGAGTCATGTTTAGCAGATCCTTTAGTTGAAAATGTCATCAATGCTACTTTTGGTTCTATTCCAGCTACTGATCTAGCTGTTGCTGCTGCACCGATAGCAATGTCTGCCAATTGTTGAGAGTTAGGTTCTGGTATAACTGCACAATCACCAAATATTAAGATATCCCCATACTCTTCTACTTTATTTTTTAATTCCATAATAAATACAGATGATACAGTTTTCATACCTGGCTTTGTTCCCACTACTTGAAATCCAGCTCTAAGTACATTAGCTGTAGGTGAATCTGATCCAGATACCATTCCATCTGCGTCACCTAAAGCTACCATCATAGCTCCAAAAAAGTTAACATCTGTAGTTAATATTTCCTTAGCTTTTTCTGGTGTCATCCCTTTCTTAGCTCTTTTTTCTACTAATTTTGCTACATAAGCATCTATATTTTTAAAAGTCTTTGGATCGATTATAGTAGCTCCTTCTAAATTAGCTCCTATTTTCTTTGCCTCTGCATTTAAAGTTTCTATATTTCCTACTAAAATAACTTCAGCCAATCCCTCTTTTACAATTTCTTGTGCTGCTTTTAATACCCTTTCATCTGTTGCTTCAGGTAAAACAATTGTCTTTTGTGTAATTTTAGCCTTTTCTTTTATTTGATTAATGATTCCCATTAGTCATCCTCCTTCTCTATATTTTTTTAAGTTTATCTTAACATATTTTATTCTCGTTGTACAAATGGTTTTTTATCCTCTATAAAAATAAATAATTTATTTTTATTAAAAAAGTTTTATACAAATTTTTCTCCAATATAATCATTATATGATTTTTACGTTCATTTTAAAAGCTTTTTTTGATTTATTTTTATCCATATTTGTATTTTATTCAAATATAGCATCTATGTACTCCTTGGACTTAAATTCACGGAGATCTTCTATTCCTTCCCCTACACCTATAAATTTAATTGGTTTTTTTAATTCTTCAGAGATAGCAAATACTATTCCTCCCTTGGCTGTTCCATCTAACTTAGTAACTACAAAACCACTTAGTTTTGTTACCTCATTAAATACCTTAGCCTGATTTAATCCATTTTGACCAGTAGTCCCATCTATAACTAAAAGACTTTCATAGTTAATATTCCCTACATGTTTTTTTATAATAGTATTTATTTTTTCTAATTCTTTCATCAAATTATTTTTGTTGTGAAGTCTTCCTGCCGTATCTATTATTACTATATCAGCATCTCTATTTTCTCCTGCTTTTAAAGTATCAAAAACAACTGCACCTGGATCACTTCCTTGTTCATGCTTTATAATATCAGCTCCTGCTCTATCTGCCCATTCTTCTAGCTGTTCAATAGCTGCAGCTCTAAATGTATCTCCTGCACCTATAACTACTTTTTTACCATCTTTTACAAATTTAGCTGCTAGTTTTCCAATAGTAGTTGTTTTTCCTACTCCATTTACCCCTACGACTAATATTATATTCATACCAGGTTTATCCACTTCTAGCTCTGTTCCCTCAGAGATTAAAAATCCTTCCATTACATCTTTTAATACATCGTAAACTAAGTTAGGATCTTGGATTCCTCTTTTTTTCACTTCTTTTTCTAATTTTTCTACTATCTTTAAGGTCATATCCATTCCAATATCTGACTGTATCAATAGATCTTCTAACTCCTCATACATATCTTCATCTATAATACTTCTACCAGAAAAAAGTTTTTTCATCTTTCCAAACAACCCTTCCCTAGTTTTTTCCAATTTTTCCTTCAAGGATTTAAAGAATCCTTTTTTTCTAGAAACTTCTTCTTTCTCTGAATCCTCGATTTTTTTTATTTCAATTTCGTTTTCAACTTTTTTAATTTTTAATCTTTCTAATTCTTTTCTCTCCTTTTCCTCTTTTATCTTTAATTCTTCTAGTTCTTTTCTCTCCTCTTCCTCTTTTATCTTTAATTTTTCTAGTTCTTCCCTCTCTGCCTTCTCTTTCAACTTCAATTCTTCTAACTCTTTAATTTTTAATCTTTCATCTTCAACTTTTATTTTTTCATCAGCTTTAGATTTATTTTTTCCAAATCCAAATATTTTTTTAAACATCTCTATCCTCCTAGCATTTTATTTGTTTTTCTTTGAAATAAACATAGTAATTTCTATTCAAAAGCTTTTTTCAACCTCTCTAATCCATCCTCCAACATATATCTAGGACAAGCGATATTCATCCTAGCAAAACCAGGCCCCATAAAAGCACTTCCCATTGTCAAAGCTAATCCACCATCTTCTACTAATTTCTTTTTTAGTTCTTCATCCTCTAAACCAAATTTTCTTAGATCTAACCAGAGTAAATAAGTAGCCTCAGGTTTTTCAACTTTAATTTGAGGTATATTTTTTTCTATATAATCTATAGCAAACTCTATGTTTCCTCTTAGATGATTTAAGAGTTCCTCTAACCATTCCTCTCCTTCAGTATAAGCAGATATAACCATATCCATACAAAAACTATTGGGTTCATGAACTCCTATTAGAGTTATTTCCCTCATAAAATGTTTTTTTTCTTCAATTGTAGGAAAAACTACAAATGAACTCTGAATTCCAGCTAAGTTAAAAGTTTTAGTAGAAGAAAAACAAGTATATACAATTTTTTCGATTTCTTTTCCTAAATTAGCTATAGGAAGATGTTTTCCATTTAAGACCAGATCGCTATGAATTTCATCGGAAATAATCTTAACTTTATATTTTATACAAATCTTCGCAATTTTTAATAATTCTTCTTTTTTCCATACCCTTCCAGTAGGATTATGTGGGCTACACATTATAAAAACCACAGATTTTTTTGCCTTCTCCTCAAAGTCTATAAAATCAATCTCATACTTCCCTTCTCTCTCAATCATCTCATTTATAAGTAATTTTCTTCCGTTATTTTTAATTTGATTTATAAATTGAGGATAACTTGGAGACTGTATCATTATCTTATCTCCTTTATTGGTAAGTGTCTTAATTAATAAGTTTAAGCTAGTTACTACTGTAGGAGAGTGAGCAATCTTATCAGAAGATAGTTTATAACCATGTCTTTTTTCTACCCAGTTTACTAAACTATCGATATATCTTTCATTTTCCATAGTATAACCAAATATTTTTTGATCTGCTTTATTTTTTAAAGCTTTCACCACTATGTCAGGTGTCTCTATATCCATATCTGCAACCCACATAGGAAGTATATCTTCCCTTCCAAAAAAAGTTTTTCTTCCAGACCATTTTCTTGAATCATTTTCACTTCTATTTATTTTTTTATTAAAATCAATCATCTTTAGTCCCCCTTCCTTAATCCCAAGCAATTCTATCTTTACACTATTTTCTTTCCAAGTTATCAGAAAGTAGTTCTCCACACTTTTTAATTCTACCCTTCATCCCACAATTCATACAATTATCACGACAATCTGGAGTAAGGGCTGCTTTTTTAGCTTTTTTTAATTCTTCCATATAAAATTTATGTGATATGCCTATATCTACCATATCCCATGGAAGTTCTACATCAGTTGATTTTTCTCCTATATAATCTTTCTCATCTAAATTCAATTCATCTATAGCTTCTTTCCACCTATAGAATTGAAAATTTCTTCCATGATCTTCTAGTTTTGCACCTTTAGACCATACCCTTTCTAATAATTCTCCTACTTTTTCATCCCCACGAGATAAAAATCCCTCTAAGTATGATTTTTCTCTAAAATGCATCTTTAAAGTTGTGTGTTTTGCTCTATAAAAAATATCTTTTAAAAGTTGGTGTTTTCTTTCCATCTCTTCTATATTCATTTGCTCTACCCATTGAAATGGTGTATGAGGTTTAGGTACAAAATTAGATACACTAACTGTTATATTTAGTTTTTTTGTAAATGGCTTACATACTTTTACTACTTTCATTACTAAATCATGCATTCCCTTTAGATCTTCATCAGTTTCAAAAGGAAGGCCTATCATAAAATAAAATTTTAAAGATGCCCATCCAGATTTTACTGCTGCAACTGCTGTTTCTAAAATTTCTTCCTCAGTTACCCCTTTATTGATGATATCTCTCATCCTTTGAGTCCCTGCTTCTGGTGCAAATGTAAACCCTGTTTTTTTGCCACTTTGGATCTGTTTTGCAACTTCTACAGAATATGGGTTCATCCTTAGAGATGGAAGTCCTATACTTAGATTACTACTTCCATATTTTTTTTGTAAATTTGATAGCAAAGGATCTATCTTACTATAATCACTGCTTGATAATGAAGACAATGAAACTTCATTATACCCTGTAGATCTAAGTGCTTTTTCTATAAGGGATAAATTTTTACCTAAAGTTCTCTCTCTTACAGGTCTATATGTATATCCTGCTTGACAGAATCTACACCCTCTAGTGCAACCTCTTTGGATCTCTACCGATATTCTATCATGAACTATCTTTACAAAAGGAACTATTTGATTAGCATAAAATTCTGTATCATCTAAATTATGTACTACAGCTTTCTTAATTTTTTTATCTCTATGTAGTTTAGGAATATATACTCCATCTATATCTTTTATCAACTCTAATTTTTCTACTTTAGTTTTATCTTTATTTGCCACAAATATTTTTGCAATTTCTGGCATGACATCTTCTCCATCACCAATTACAAAATAATCTACAAATCTACTCATAGGAGCAGGATTTACTGTACATGTTCCCCCTGCCATAATAAGTGGATCATCTTCTGTTCTATCCTCTGCTCTAAATGGTATTCCTGCTAAATCTAGTGCATTTAATACATTGGTATAACTCATCTCATATGAAAGAGAAAATCCTATCACATCAAATTCTTTAAGGGGAGTTTTACTCTCCAATGAAAACATTGGTATATTATTTCCCCTCATGACAGCTTCCATATCCTCTTGGGGAGAAAATCCTCTCTCCAATGAAAATCCATCAACTTTATTTAGTATATCGTATAATATTCTTATCCCTAGGTTGGACATTCCTACCTCATATATATCAGGAAAAAATAAACACATATTTACTTTAAAATCACTCTTATGAACACTATTTAATTCATTTCCCATATACTGTACTGGTTTTTCTACTAACAGTAGATATTTTTCTATATCAATCATAATGTACTCCTCATCCCTTTAATAGTTTTTCTTATTCTTTATTAAACCATTTTTATTTTATCATATTTTTTTATTTTATATAAAAAAACTAACCTCTATCATCTATCTCCTGAAATCTTTTTAATTTCTGATTGCTATCTATTTTATGATGATTTAAAATTAATTTAGCTAATTTTAAATCTATTTCTTTTAATTTTTCATATCCTAACTTTGGATGTGTGTCCAACAATTTATCTCCGAGTAAAACCTTTTTTATCCTAGTTAAAAGAGAAATTTTATCCTTTCCACAGTCATGCAAAAGAGCTAGTTTTAGATATTTTTCATCTTTATTTAATACACTATCTTTCTTTACCATTAGATAAACATCTATACTATGTACTTTATCGTAGTTATCCATATCAATAAAAATTTTATATTCTTTTTCTGTTAAAAATAATTTTATTTTTTCTAGCTCTTCTATTTTGGGTTTTACAAATAAATAATTTAATCCCTGTCTTATTCTACTCATGATATCTCTCCAAAAGTTAGATTGTTTTTATTATTATATTTTTATATTTTTTTCTTAATTTTTTTATATTACTGGCATTTTTTCCAATAACTTCACCTTTTTTATTTTTAGCTACATAGAAAATATAGGTATCTTTTATTTTTTCTACTTTTAAGATATTTTCTTCAGAAATATTATCAATATCTTCTATTATTATCTCTTCTAATTCCTTAGATAAGATCATTTTTTCCAAAGTCAAATATTTTCCAGGAAGAATTTTTTTCTCTCCAATTAATATATATCCAGACATAATCCTTACTTGTTTTGGCATAAATGAGTTTCCTAAAAATACTAAACTACCATTATCGTATGATATTTCTACACTCCTTATCTTCTCCTTCAACTTTTGTCCCTTTCCATCGGTATAGTCACTTACATCATAGGTTCCTGTAAGTTCTTCACATCTTTTTAATATCTCTTTTTCAGTAACCTTTATCTTATTTAATGGATAGTTATATCTGTATACTCTCCCCTTTATCATCTCAGGAATAGCTAGATTAGGCAGAGTTTTTTCTATCTTTACGATCTTCATCTCATCTATTTTTTTATTAAATTTATCCTTTAATAAAACTTTATCTATCTTATTGTTTGAATTTATATAGAGTATATTTTCTTTAGCACTTACCTGACTGTCGGTTCTTCCCCCTTGTTGAACTCCCTTGGCCCAAGTGACTCCTAATTCACCTAATATTTTTATAAACTCACCCTTTACAGATCTCTTTATGGAATTTTCATCTTTATTTTCATCAAAAGAATGAAATTTTGTTCCCCTATATGAAATATAAAATAAATACCCAAATTTCGTTGTTTTTTCTAAACTTCTAAAATTCACCTAAACCTCCATTATATCCCATGTTTTTTAATACCTTTACACCACTTAGTTTCTCAATTGTTTCTATATTATCTCTTAACAGAACTTCATCGATATTGTTATCTTTATTGTTAAAAATAATTCCCTTTATCATTATATCATTTCTCTTTAACGTTTCTATCGTCAACAATGTATGGTTGATTGTTCCCAAAGAATTATTTGCTACTACTATTACTTCTGATTTTTTTCTATAATCTACTAAAAGATCTAAATATGTATACCTATTATTATATGGAACCAATAGACCTCCTGCACCTTCAACATACAAAGTTTCATATATTTTTATCTCTTTATCTATCCTATTTTTTATCTCATTAATAAATATTTGTTTTCCATCTAACTCTGCTGCAATATGGGGAGACATAGGATTTTTAAAGAAATATGTATTTATTTCTTCCATCCTTTTCCCTAAAAGATCTGCATATTTTTTAGTATCTGATCCATCTAAATTTTTCCCAAATATTTCTGATCCTGTTTCTATAGGTTTGAGTACCATAATGTTTTTATTATTTTTAAGATCTTCCTCTATCAATTTTAAAGTCACATAAGTTTTGCCAACCTCTGTTCCAGTTCCTACTATAAAATAAAGGTTACCTATATTTTCATCTCTATATTTTATTCTATGACACTTTCTACACCTAGGTTCATATGCTTCTGTAGCTCCTACTAATACAATGGGGTCATCATAATAAGCAGGTTCCCCATCTATCAATCTTTGGGATACTGTTGCAGGATTTCCACACACAGCACAAATAGCCTGAAATTTGTCTACATACTCAGCTCTAGCCAAGAGTTCATCCATAGGTTTAAAGGGTTCCCCTTTAAAATCTTTATCCAAACCTGCTACAATAACTCTCTTTCCCATATCTGCTAAATCCTCACAAAATTTTACTACTTCAGCTCCAAAAAACTGTACTTCATCTATTCCAATTACCTGTGCATCGCTGTATCTTTCAAAAAATATTTTTTTCATCTCTTCTACACTATCTACTGGTACCCCTTCTATAAAAGACTGGCTGTGGGAAGCTAATTTTGCATCATCATACCTCACATCACTGGCATGTTTAAAAGCTACTACTTTTTGCCGTGCATATTTAGATCTTCTTAACCTTTTTATAAGTTCTTCACTCTTACCCGAAAACATACTTCCAGTTACAACTTCTAACCATCCCATTCCTTCTGTTACTATAAATTGCAATTCCCTCACCCCATCTATATAATTACTCATTAAAAATTTTATCCTTTATTTTAAACTTAAAACTGTCAATATCAAACAATAAAAAAGTAGGGTTCTTCCTCTTTCTAAAAACACCCCTACTCTATCTAAATTTTTTCTTTTTACACCTAGATTATTAATAGATAAAAATAATATTTAATCTAAACTTTTTGTGATATTTTTTTACTTCTATTCCTCAAATACAGACTAAATTGTAGCATATTTTCGACCTTATTTCAATTTAGCATTTTTCTAAATCATTTAAATTTCCCCATCATATTTTATTTTATTGTAAACTAACTTAATTTTTTTTACCTTTAAATTAATCCTTATATTTTCCATTATCCACCTGACTTTATTTAAAAAAATTAGAACATCAAACTTATAGACAAGTTTTAATATCCTAGATATATTAAGTAATTTTAAATTATGTTACAATATATAGAATTTTATTTTAATTAGGAGGAATATATGAATTTTTTAGAGATTATAAAAGTAGTTATATTAGGTGTTGTTGAAGGTATTACAGAGTGGCTTCCTATAAGTAGTACAGGACATATGATATTGGTCGATCAATATTTAAATCTTAATATAACTAATTCATTTAAGGAGATGTTTTTTGTAGTTATTCAATTAGGTGCTATTTTTGCAGTAGTGATACTTTATTTTAATAGATTGTTTCCTTTTTCTTTTAAAAATAAATTTTCAATAAAAAAAGAGACCATGTCTATGTGGTATAAAATTATTGTTGCATGCATTCCAGCAGGTGTTATTGGTATTTTATTTGATGATAAAATCAACGATCTTTTTTATAATTATCAAACTGTAGCTATTGCTCTTATTGTGTTTGGTATATTTTTTATTTTAATTGAAAATTACAACAAAGGTAGTGAACCAAAGATAAAAATAATTTCAGAAATAACTTATAAGACAGCTCTAATTATTGGTTTATTTCAACTTATAGCAGCTGTATTTCCAGGAACATCTCGTTCTGGTGCAACTATTCTTGGTGCACTTTTATTTGGAGTCTCAAGAACTGTTGCTGCAGAATTTACATTCTTCCTTGCTGTCCCTGTAATGCTAGGAGCTAGTTTACTCAAACTATTAAAATTTGGTTTTAGTTTTACTGGTTCAGAGATAATAATACTTATAATGGGTATGTTTGTTGCTTTTATAGTTTCTATCTTGGCAATAAAATTTCTTATGCAATATATTAAAAAACATGATTTCAAAATTTTTGGTTGGTATAGAATTATACTTGGAATAATAGTTATTTTACACTTTAGTTTTGAAACTATCTTGTAGTAACTCTAAATATATTTATAAGAATTATAAAAATACAGTAATTTTTAGGCAAAATAAGGCTACTGTGGCTACCTTTAAGGCTCTTTCTGATACCCTTAAGGCTACTTTAGAGTCTTTTTGTTTTTTTGCCTCTGAGTCCCAGTAGTACCAGTAGTTTGAAGGCTTTATTCTAGGGGGTGATCTTCCCCTAGATGTATAAATACAAGGGGAAGTTTTTAAGGTATGCTTAGAAGGCAAATAAGAGAGGATTTTAATCTAACTTAAAAACCTGTGAATTAAACACTCTATTTCTAGAGTCCAATTCACAGGTTACAATATAAAATCATTTTTTTTATTTTACATATCATTTCTTAGTAGGTCTTCATATGTTTCTCTTCTAACCATAAGAGATGACTTTCCATCCTCTACAATAACTACAGCAGGTCTAGGAATTTTATTATAATTACTTGCCATAGAATAATTATATGCCCCTGTACCAAATACACATAAAATATCTCCTAATTCGGCCTTTTGTAACCTAGTATCTTTCAAAATAAGATCTCCAGATTCACAGCACTTTCCTGCTACAGTTACTATATTTTCTTTTTCCTCCAAACATCTATTTCCAATTGTTCCATTGTAAATAGCCTGATATAAAGCAGGTCTTATATTATCTGTCATCCCCCCATCAATAAAATAATAATTTTTTCCTGAATAGGTAGTCTTTAATCCTTGAATAGTGTAAAGGGTAGTTCCTGCATTAGCTACTAGGGATCTTCCTGGTTCAATCTGAAGTTTTTTTATCCCCAAATTATATTCCTCATTTATCTCCTCTATAATTCTCACTTGTTCTTTTAGGCAATTTTCTAAATCAATAGGCTTATCTCCCTCTGAATAATAGATTCCATATCCCCCTCCTAAATTTAAAGTTTCTACTTCTATCCCCTCTTCAACTAACTCTTTAATATAGTTAGTCATAACTTGAGCTTCCTTTAAAAAAGAAGTTACATCAAATATCTGAGAACCTATATGAGCATGTATCCCCTCAAATTTAACCCATTTACTTTTATTTATCCTTCTAATTAGTTCCTTTGTCTCCTCCAGAAAGATAGATTCTCCAAACTTCGAATCAAATTTTGAGGTCTGAATATATTCATGAGTATGTGCATCTATTCCTGGATTTATACGTAGAATTGCATCTATTTTTTTCTGTTTTTTTTCACAGATATCATCTAACAATTCAAATTCCAAATGATTGTCTATTATTATTGTACCTACATTATATTCAACAGCCATCTCTAGTTCCTCTATAGATTTACTGTTCCCGTGAAAATGAGCTTTTTCCATGGGGAAATTAGCTTTTAAAGCCGTATATATCTCTCCTCCAGAAACAACATCTAAACAAAGACCTAATTTTTCTACTATCTTACACATCCCAACAGTTAAGAATGCTTTAGAAGCATAAGCTACCTCAGTCTTAAAAATTTTAGATTTAAAATTTTTTTTTATTAACTCTGCCTTTTCTACTATATAGTTTTTATCCATAACATAGAGGGGTGTTCCATACTCTTCCTTTAATTTTTTTACAGATACTCCTCCAATTTGTAAAATTCCATCTCCATCAACCTTTTGAGTTCCAAACATATCATATCCCCACCCTTCTTTTATTTTTATAGGGATATACTACCTTTTTTATCCTTATTATGTAAAATATAGATATTATATTTTATAAATAACTATCATTAATTTAAACATACTTGCATATTTTTAATATATTATACATATATATTTTCATAATAGTTATAGTGTTTTAATTTTACTTATCTTGAAGTATTTTAAATATAAGGTTATAATTAATAATATATTGATACCAAGGAGTAAATGATGAAAAAGAAAATGTCCATTGGAATATTTGACTCTGGGATTGGAGGTCTTACCATCCTAAAAGAAATTAGAAAAATTTTACCTAGAGAAAATATTATCTACTATGGGGACCTTAAAAATAACCCCTACGGTATTAAAACCACCTCAGAAATTCAAAAATTAAGTGAAAATATAGTTAAATTTATGATTCAAAATCATTGTAAAGTAATTATAATAGCATGTAGCCTTATGACGGCAGCTTCTTTAGAGTATTTAAAAAATAAATACCCTATTCCTATCATAGGAGTTGTAGAAGGGGGAGTAAAAGCAGCTCTTTTAGAGAGTAAGAAAAAAAAGATTGCTTATATTGCTAATCCTTTTACTGTAAAAACTAAAATCTATGAAAAAACTTTCCAAAAATATTCTGAAGAGGGTTCCCTCTATGGAGTCCCTTGTAAAAAATTATGTGCTTTAATTGAATCTGGTTGGAAAAATCATCCCAATCGTTTAGAAATATTAAAAAAATGTTTAGATAAAATTCCTAAAAATATTGATACCCTTATCTTAGGAGGAACACATTATCCCCTTATAAAAGAGGATATAAGAAAATTCTTTCCTAATAAAATTGTTGATTCTTCTAGAGAATGTGTATTTGAACTCTTAAATTCACTAATTTCTACAGATCTTTTTAACAAAGAAAATAAGAAAGGAAGTGTTGATTTCTGTATCAATGGAGATACAACTCTTCTTTTAGATAGACTTCCAGAAATATTTACAGAAAATTTTAAAAATATTTTTTCTGTGGATTATTAAAGATTTAATATCTTAATTTGGAATTTTAACCCTTTGTCTATATATTGTTTTTTTCATATTATTTTTTATTCCCATGGGGTTATCTGTGAGGGAGTCTATATTAAAATATATACTTCCTCCTACTTCCTTTATTTTTCTATTATATCTTACTTGATTTAAAAGTTCATTTGGATCTTCCCATCCCTTAGTTCCAACTTTATATGCTGCATGACCAATATATAATTTTACATCTGTTCCCTTTACTTCATTGGCCCACCAATCGACTAAAGTATTATATTCTGCAATTTTAAATCCTTGATTCCAGTAGATCTGAGGAACAACATAATCTATCCATCCACTATCTATCCATTTTCTGGTATTTGCATAGAGACTATCATAGTTAGTTATTGAAGCTTTTGTTTTTGATCCACTTTTATCTTTACTATAATTTCTCCATACACCAAAAGGACTAATACCAAACTTTACATTTGGTTTTTCTTTTTTTATTTTATCATTTAAAGTTTTAATAAATTTATCTACATTATCTCTCCTCCAGTCAACAGCTATAGAAAAATCCTTTCCATACTTTAAATATGTTTTCCAATCAGGGAGTTTTTCCCCTACAACTGGATATGGATAAAAATAATCGTCCATGTGTACACCATCTATATCGTATTTTTTTACCACTTCCATAATACTATCTATACTATAGTTCATAGCTTCTGGAATCCCAGGATTATAATATAATTTACCTCCATATTCAAATGTCCATTCTGGATTTAATATACCAGGATGATTACTGACTAGAATATCTTCTTTTTTCATATTTATTCTATATGGATTAAACCATGCATGAAACTGTAAATTTCTTTTATGGGTTTCCTCTACCATAAACTGCAAAGGATCCCAACCAGGAGAGAGTCCTTGAGTACCTGTAAGATATTTTGACCATGGCTCAAAAGAAGATGGATAAAAGGTATCGGCAGAGGGTCTAATTTGAACTATGACAGCATTCATATTCATCTCCAATACTTCATCTAATATTTTTATGAATTCTTGTTTTTGAACTTGTTCTATTTCTTTTCCTATACCTAAAGTTTTAGGCCAGTTTATATTCACAACACTGGCTATCCAAACTCCTCTAAATTCTGGTTTTTTTCCCTCTTTTATATCTCTTTTTTTTGTATCTATTCCGCTACATCCAACTAATATTAACAGGAATATTGTACTGAATAACTTTTTCATCCTTTCTCTCTCCTCCTTAACTTCCTAAAACTTCTTCCTCTTTTTTTTTTCTATATATTCATTAGTATAAGTATCAAATTTTTTTAAGGAAAAGTCAAATTTAAAATAAACAAATGATAAAATTTCTACCATTAATTACAGACCTCAATCAAAAAATGTTGTATAATTAAAAAAAAGTATAAAGGAGATAGATTTATGAAAATTAAACCAATTGGAAATAGAATATTAGTAGAACTTTTAAAAGTTGAAGAAAAAACTTCTAGTGGGATCATCCTACCTAGTACAGGAGAAACCAACTCTTCTAATATAGGTATGGTTGTTGCTATTGGAAATATTGAGGAAGAGATAAAGCTAGGAGATAAGATATTTTTTAAACCTCATTCAGGGACAAAAATCCCTGATTCAAATAAAAAACTTCTTATCCTAGAGATGGAAGACATTTTAGCTATACTGGGATAAAATTAAAATTTAAGATAACTCAAAAAACAGGATAGATATTATCCTGTTTTTTATAGTTATATTTTTATTATATATCTAACCTTTCATCGCTCTAATCTTACTTGGAAGGGAAAATAATTTAATAAATCCTTCTGCATCATGATGATCATATAGATCACTGGCTCCAAAAGATGAAACTCCTTCGTCATAGAGTGCATTGGGAGATATTCTTCCTGCAACCTTTATATTTCCTTTATATAACTTAAGCTTTATTGTTCCAGTTACCACTTCACAAACTTCATTTATAAATGCATCAAACCCTGATTTTAATGGAGTAAACCATAATCCATTATAAACCAACTCTCCATATTTTTGACCTATATTTTTCTTAAAAGCCTGTGTTTCTTTATCTAAACAAATACTTTCTAACTCCTTTATAGCTGCATATAAAACTGTTCCTCCGGGAGTTTCATAGATCCCTCTAGATTTCATCCCTACAAGTCTATTCTCTACGATATCAACTACTCCTACTCCGTGTTCCCCAGCTATTTTATTTAATTTGATTAAAAGTTCTGCTGGAGATAATTTCTCTTTATTCAAACTTACTGGTATTCCTGATTCAAATTCTATCTCCACATATTCAGCTTTATCCTTGGCATCTTCTAAAGATTTTACCATCATATAAAGATCGTCACTATGCTCTTTTTCTAAAAGTTCTATATCTCCACCTTCATGACTTATATGCCAAAGATTTTGATCTCTTGAATAGATCTTTTCTTTTGTTACACTTAACTTGATTCCTTTAGATTCAGCATAATCTATAGCATCTTCTCTCGATTTAATATCCCATTCTCTCCAAGGAGCAATTATCTTTATACTTGGATCTATAGAAGCTATCCCAACTTCAAATCTAATTTGATCATTTCCCTTTCCAGTACACCCATGACAGATATAGTTTGCTTTTTCTTTGTGAGCAACTTCCACTAATTTTTTAGCTATAAGTGGTCTTGCAAAAGCTGTTCCCAATAAGTATTTATCCTCATATATTGCCCCAGCTTTTAGACCTTTAAAAGCATATTCCCCGACAAATTCTTCCGCTACATTTTCAACATAAATTTTTGAAGCACCAGATGCAATAGCTTTTATTTTTACATCTTCCATATCATCATCTTGTCCTAAATTAACACAGACTGCTATAACTTCTAAATCATAGTTTTCCTTTAACCAAGGTACTATTATAGATGTATCTAATCCTCCTGAATAAGCCAATACTACTTTTCCTGTTTTTTTAACCATTTTTATTATCCCCCTTATTTGATATATAATTTTATTAATTCGTTATATTTTTCCCCATCAACAATATCTTTCAACGCTTTATCTATCTTACCTAATAACTCTACATCTTCTTTCCCAATAGCTATTGCATAGTTTTCAGATTGTAATATATGTGTCGCCAATGTTAACCCACTATTTTTTTCAATAGTTTTACTCGCTTGTTGGTAATCAAGTATGATCATATCTATCTTTTTAGCTTGAAGTGATAAGACAGCTTCGTGTAATTTATTATATTTTTGTACTTCCACACCATCTAGTTTACTAGCAAAACCATCGGCTATTGTATCACTTGTAGTTCCCATTACTACTCCTATTTTTTTCCCTGCTATATCTGTTTCTTTTTCTATATCTTTAGAGTTTTCTCCTACCATAATCACTTGACTTACATCAAAGTAAGGTAATGAAAAATTTACATTTTTTTTACGAGCTTCAGTAACTGACATCCCCGCTACAATCAAATCAATTTTTTTAGTTTGTAATGCTGGTAAAAGCCCACTAAAATCCATCCCAACTACTTTAAATTTTAATCCACTTTTTTTTTCGATTTCTTTTAATAGATCCATATCAAATCCTACTATCTTATCCCCTTCCATATATTCAAATGGAACAAAGTTAGGTGCAGTTCCAACTATATAAACTTTTTCTTCCTTTATTTCTGGAGTCTTTTCCGATCCACAACCAATTACCAACATCGATACTAATACCATCATCAATTTCATTATTTTTTTCATTTTTTCCTCCTATTTATTATTATTCAAAAATATATTTGCCTGATCTATCTGGACTTTAACTGATTCTATACTTGTTCCACCATAACTTTTTCTTTCGTTAACACACTCCTCTATGCTTATCTTTTTATTTATGTCCTCTTCAAATAACCCATTGAATTTTTTAAATTCTTTTAATGTTAACTCAGATAATCTTTTTTTATTTACCTCACAATACACAACTAATTCCCCGACTATCCTATGTGCTTCCCTAAAAGGTAACTTTTTTTTAGCTAAATAATCAGCTACATCTGTAGCATTTATAAATCCATTTTCAATTTTTTTTACCATATTTTTTTTATTTACTTTCATAGTGACTAACATCTCTTTAAATATAACAAGAGATATCTTTATAGTATCGATAGAATCAAAAACTCCTTCCTTGTCCTCTTGGGTATCTTTATTGTAAGCCATTGGAAGGCCCTTCATAACAGTCAAGATTCCCATTAAATTTCCAAAGATCCTCCCTGTTTTTCCTCTTATTAGTTCTGCTATATCTGGATTTTTTTTCTGTGGCATAATTGAAGATCCTGTAGAATATGCATCATCTAAATTTATAAAAGAAAATTCACTTGTAGACCACATTATTACCTCTTCAGCTAATCTAGACATATGCATAGATATCATAGAGATAATAAAATTTAACTCAATTATAAAATCCCTATCACTTACAGTATCCAAACTATTTTTAGTAACTTCAGAAAAATCAAGTTCTTTTGCTACAAAATGTCTATCAATATTATAAGTTGTCCCAGCTAAAGCTCCAGCTCCTAAAGGCATTACATCGAGTCTTTTGTAAGAATCTTTTAATCTCTCAAGATCCCTTTTAAACATCTCATAATATGCCATCATATGATGGGAAAATAAAATAGGCTGTGCTCTTTGCATATGGGTATATCCAGGCATGATAACCTCTTTATTTTTCTTAGCAATCTCTACTAAACCTTCTAATAGCTCTACTAATAGTTCTTCTATCACCTTACTTTCTTTTTTTAGATACATTCTTATATCTAAAGCTACTTGGTCATTTCGGCTCCTTGCTGTATGAAGTTTTCCTCCTACCTCTCCTACAATTTCTATCAACCTTTTTTCTATGGCCATATGGATATCTTCATCCTTTAAATCAAATATAAATTTTTCTGACTTTATTTCTTCTAACACCTGTAAGAGTCCATCTTCTATTTTTATTTGTTCCTCTTTTTTTATGATATCTTGTTTGGCTAACATCTTAGAATGAGCGATACTTCCTACTATATCCTCTTCATACATCCTTTTGTCAAAATCTATAGATCCATTAAACTGTTCTAATATTTTTGCTGTTTCCTTATTGAATCTTCCACCCCAAAGTTTCATATTTTCCTCCGAATTTTCTTATTTTTTTGTATAAAAAAGGAACCCTGCCATTTTCAACAGAGTCCCCGTTAGATTAGCATAGTTTTTTTTCTATTTAATTTTTAATAGTCCTGTTTATTTCCATCTCTAATCCCTCACCTTATAATTTTATTAGAACCATTTTTTTAATAGTTCATCATATGTTCCGTTTTCTTTTAATGTTGTTAAAGCAGTGTTTATATCTTTTAACAACTCTTCTTTTTCTTTTGATACTGCTATTGCATACTCTTCTTTTTCTCCTGCTGCAGAAGTTATCTTTATTCCTTCATTATTTTTTACAAAATTCTTAGCTGGTTCCCCATCTAATACTACTGCATCTATCTTCCCTGCTTTTAAATCCATAATAGAAGCATAACCAGCATTATATTTTTTTACCTCTACCCCATCTATCTCACTTGCAATTATATCTCCTGTAAATCCTAATATTACTCCAACTTTCTTTCCCTTTAATCCTTCAAAATTTGCTATATCTTTCGCATCTTCAGCTGTTATTATAACTTGATTAGCTTTATAATATGGTTCACTGAAGTTTACCGCTTTCTTTCTCTCTTCAGTAGCTGTCATCCCTGCTATTATTATGTCTACTTTTTTAGATTGTAATGCTGGTAATAAACCATCAAAAGACATATCCTTAATTTCCATCTCTATCCCTATCTCTTTTGATATTGCTGCCATTAGATCTATATCAAACCCTACTATCTTCCCATCTTCTAAGTATTCAAATGGAGCAAATTCAGCATTGGTTCCTACATAGATCTTCTCTATTTTTTCCCCTTCAGTATTTCCACAAGCTACCATAAATATTCCAACTATTACTGTTATTATTAATTTCATCATCTTTTTCATTTTTATTCCTCCATTTTAATTTTTTTTAATTTTTTTTAATTTTTTTTAATTTTTTTTAATTTTTTTTTAATTTTTTAGTTTTAATTTTTAATGATTCAATACTTTATCTAAAAATTCTTTGGTTCTCTCATGGGTAGGGTTTTCAAATAATTCTTTTGGAGCAGCATCTTCTAAGATAACCCCATAATCCATAAAGAATACTCTGTTAGCAACACTCTTAGCAAATCCCATCTCATGGGTTACAACTATCATAGTCATCCCAGATTCTGCCAAATCTCTAATTACATCTAATACTTCCCTTACCATCTCAGGATCTAAAGCCGAAGTAGGCTCATCGAATAAAAGTGTATCTGGTTCCATTGCCAATGCTCTCGCTATGGCAATCCTTTGTTTTTGTCCCCCTGATAGTGAATCTGGATAAGAACTTCCTTTATCTTCTAAACCTACTCTTTTTAATAAATCTTTTGCCTTTTTTACTACTTCTTCCTTCTTTAATTTTTTAACTTTCATAGGAGCTAACATCAAATTTTCTAATACTGTTTTATGGGGAAATAAATTAAAGTGTTGAAATACCATCCCTACATTTTGTCTGACCTTATTTATATTAACTTTTGGATCAGTTATGTTTTTTCCTTCTATAATTACATCTCCTGAAGTTATCTCTTCTAACATATTGATACATCTTAAGAAAGTTGATTTCCCCGATCCAGAGGGCCCTATTACTGCTACTACTTCACCTTTTTTTATCTTTTTTGTTATTCCTTTTAATACTTCTAAACTTCCAAAACTTTTATATAAATTATTTATTTTAATCATTAATTTTTCACCTTCTCCTCTATCTTTCTCATAAATTTAGTAAATAGACTGGTTAATATGAGATAGATTATCCCAACTGCTATGAGTGGTTCTACTCCTCTATATGTCTGACTGGTAATTATATTTGCTGATCTAAGTAGATCTACTCCTCCAATAAATCCTACGATGGATGTTTCCTTTAAGAGTGTTATGAACTCACTTACTAGAGTTGGTAAAATTTTTCTAACTGCTTGAGGTACTATTACCTCTTTCATTGTAACAAAATAATTCATCCCCAAGGCTCTAGCTGCTTCACTTTGTCCCTTATCGAGTCCTTCTATTCCTGCTCTTATTATCTCTGCTACATAAGCTGCACTATTTAATCCAAATGCCAATCCTGCAACTATTAATATCGGTACATCTCTAAAACTTCCTACAAAGACTATATTAGCTAAAACCATTAATTGAACAACTGCTGGCGTTCCACGAATTAGATCTATATAGATAAGTGCTCCTTGAGATAATGGATTAAATTTAGTTTTAAGTGGATAGAAATGACTAAGTCGACAGAGGGCTAACACTATCCCAAATACTATTCCTATTATTGCTGCTAAAATTGTTACGTTTATAGAAAACATCAACCCTTTTAGGATATACATATATCTATCGCCCTCTATAAATATCTCCTTTAGTGTTTCTAAATATGTCATTTTACTCCTCCTAATTTTACTGTTTAATAAAAAATCCCAAAATATGTAGTTTGACTACAGACCTTGGGATAAAAAAAGCCGTCATGATTAAGTGACGGCTAAAATTTCAATACTAATTATACTCATAGAGATATAGTTATACTATCTCTAATCTTTGCAAAAAGTCTATCCGAAGATCAGCCTGTTTATAAATTTAGTTGGGTGTGATTTACTTTTCCTTATCCTACTGTTCATTAACATGACTTGTCCTCCTCTTTTTGTGATTTACTTCTATCATTTATTTACAGGTATACTATCACAGTTTATTTCATATGGTCAACTTTTATTTTTTTTATTTCTATAACACTTTTTCAAATTTTGATATTTCAATAGTTTTATAACCATCATCTATTATAAAGCTACCTATTTTTTTTTTATCTTTAGAGTCAAATAATTCCTCTCCATAGAGATCTATAAATTTAAATTTATAGTTTGAAGAATATATTTCAAAGGAGAACTTTCCCTTCAAAAGATCCACTATATCTATCAATCTATCCAACAATTTTTTCGATCTCCTAAAAAAAATATTTAAAATTAATTCTCTTTCATCCTCTGAACTAATCTTTATATCCTCTAACATGGAATTTAAAATAAAAAAATTATCTATCTTCCCAACAAATTTTATTTTAAACTCATCTTGTTTAAAATCATCTTTGTCTAAAATTTTCATTATACAAGATCTTTAGTTCTTTTAATTGGGCAAAGATCTCCACACATGGTACAAGTTTCTCCATCTATAGGTTTAGATGATTTTCTATATTCTTTTGCCTTTATAGGATCTATACAAAGTTCAAACATCTTATCCCAATTTAATTCTCCCCGAGCTTTACTCATAGAATTATCCCACTCTATTGCTCCAGGAATTTGTTTAGCTATATCCCCTGCATGAGCTGCTATCCTACAGGCTATTATCCCCTCTTTCATATCATCTAGATCTGGCAATCTCAAATGTTCTGCTGGAGTTACATAACAAAGAAAATCTGCTCCACTAGCTGAAGCTAAAGCTCCCCCAATAGCTGAAGTTATATGATCATATCCTGGAGCAATATCTGTAACTAGAGGCCCCAACACATAAAATGGAGCTCCATGACATAATTTTTTTTCTAGTTGCATATTTGAAGCTATCTCATGTAAGGGAACATGTCCAGGTCCTTCTATCATAACTTGTACATCCCTTGCCCATGCTTTTTTTGTCAACTCTCCTAAAAATAATAGTTCTTGAATTTGTGGTGCATCTGTTGCATCTTTTATACTTCCAGGTCTGAGTCCATCTCCTAGACTAAGAGTCACATCATATTCTACACAGATATCTAACAGTCTGTCATAATATTCATAGAATGGATTTTCCCTATTATTTAATTTCATCCACTCATAGAGGATAGCTCCTCCACGACTTACAACCTTAGTTAGTCTTGGGTTATTATCTACTCTCTCTGCACATACTTTATTTAATCCTGCATGGATAGTTAAAAAATCTATCCCATTTTTTGCATGTTCCTCTACAACTTCAAATAGATCATCTACTGTCATGTCCTTTATATTTTTTCCATATTTTGCTACTGCATCATACATAGGAACTGTTCCTAACATTACATCGGAATATTCTATTAATTTTGTTCTAAATTCATTGGTAGCACCAAATATACTTAAGTCCATAATAGCATCAGCTTTATATTCCAATGCTTTTTTTACCTTTTCAAATTCTAAATCTAGATCATAAGAATCTTCTGACACTCCTAAGTTTACATTTACCTTTGTTTTTAATCCCTCTCCAACTCCTATTCCCCTTAAAGATCTATGATTTTTATTTGCAGGTATTACTATCTTTCCCTCACTCATTTTTTGAAGTAATGTTTTTTCATCTATAGATTCAGATCTCAGTACATCCCTCATCTCCTTTGTTATTATTCCTTTTTTAGCGGCGTTCATCTGCGTTGTATAGTTATTCATCTTGTCCTCCTATTTTTTAATCTACTTTATTATTTCATTTAATTTTTTAATTTTTTTTGTGATATCTTCTGCTCCTACAATCTCACTGACTAAGCATATAGTAGTTGCTCCTAATTTTTTTACACTTTCTATATTACCTTCCTTTATCCCACCAATAGCCACAAAGGGTATCTCTATATTTTTTACTACCTCTTCTAAATATTCCAGTCCTACAGGATCTTTTTCCTTTGTAGTTGTTTTAAATATAGGCCCTACTCCAATATAATCAGCTTTATCTAATACAGCTTTCTTGGCTTGTTCGAGGCAATGGGTAGATCTACCAATTATCTTATTTTCCCCGATCAATTTTCTTACATAAGATATATCCATATCATCTTGCCCTACATGAACACCGTCTGCATCTACTAAGATAGCTATATCTACATGGTCATTGACTATAAAGATAACATCATTTTCACGGCATAATTTTCTTATCTGGATAATCTCTTCTATCTTTTTCCTTATGGATTTTTCCTTTTCCCTATATTGGATTATCTTTATTCCCCCATGGATCATAGATCTTACACACTCTATGTTAGACCTTCCAGCAGCAAACTTTTCCCCTGTAATACCGTATACTCCCTTAGGTAAGGTCTTTTTAAAATTTTTAGATATATTTTTTTCTATCTCATAACTGCTAAATCTTAAATTTTCAATCTTTTTTGAAATATCATATTCTCCTATAACTTTACTGATCTCCTCTATAGTTCTAAGAGCTTCATTTACCCTTTTAAAATTAGCAAACACTAAATTTTTTATATCTTCTTTTTTATCTAATTTTGAATTAGAACTTATTATCTTCCCTATATCTTTTTTAGAATCTCGAGCAGTCAAAAGCTCATGATCTAAAGATAGAAATAATTTTCTTACATTATGTCTCATCGTTCTAAGTTCATTTGTAGAATTCATATCTTCAAAGTTAAATCTAGAGATATCCTCTAAGACTCTAATTCCTTCACAGGCACGATTTATATTAGCATCTAAGATCCTAAATTTTTTCATAATATCCTCCCTTTTCCATAACAATATTTGACATTATAGAAGCTACCATCATAACCTTAGGAGAATATGTTTTATATCTTTCTATTCCTTTTTTAAAATCTCCCACTATATATATTTTTTCTTTAAATTTTTTAATTGAGATATTTTCTATATCATGATCTGCTATCCCAGAGGCTGAAACAATTAGTTTATTAGAGCTAGAAAATTCCTCTATCAATAATTTTTTATATTTCTTTCTATCGAAGGCCTCTACCAATATATCGCAGTCATCAAAATATTTTTTTATATTATTTTTTTCAATCTTTATATCTATAATCTCTAAATTTAAATTAGGTGCTATCCTCTCTAAGTTTTCTTTTAACGCTTCAACCTTAGATCTTCCAATCTGATCATAAAAATAAAATTGTCTATTTAGATTCGATAGATCTACCCTATCAAAATCTACTATCTTTAGATTAGATACTCCACTTCTCACAAGATTTATAGCTACATTTGAACCTATCCCCCCAGCTCCTAAGATCCCTATCTTCATACAATCAATTCCCAATCTTTATGAACTACCTGGTAACCCCTTCCTCTTATGGCTTTTTCTATCTCTACAATACTTCTATCATCTGAAATTTCAAATTGTGGTGTTGATTTTTCCATATCACTATAGGCTCCTACATTGGTTTTTGATCCTGCCGAAAATTTAGTTACTCCAAGTCCAATCAGATTATCTCTAAACTTAGCTATCTCCCTAGTAGAAATATTTATCCCTGCTCTAGGTAAAAATAATCTGTAAGCTAGGAGAAATTGAACAAAGGTCGGATCATCTAAGATATATTTACTTTTATAGCCACCTTCAGCTTCATTTATCCTAGGAAGTGAGATAGAAAATTCACTATTTAAATATTTATCTGATAGATATTCAACATGAAGGCCCGATAGATATGCTTCTTTTATTAGATCTCCTAATCCAAATAATGGTCCTATCCCTATACTTCTAAGTCCTGCTTTTGATCCCCTCTCTGGAGTTTCTAACCTCCACATATAATCTGATTTTTTCCCTCCTAAGTGAACACTCTTATAGATCTTTTCATCATAAACTTCTTGATATACTGTTACCCCATCTACACCTATCTTTCCTAATCTTTCATATTCATCTGTATCTAATGGATATATCTCTATGACTACAGAATCAAAATATTTTTTTAATATTTTTACTGCACCTTCTATATAATCTATTCCTACCAATCCTTCGGCTTCACCTGTTAAAAGAAGGATATGTCTTATCCCTGTTTTTGCAATCTCTATTGCTTCAATCTCTATCTCTTCTAGACTGAGATGTTTTCTATCTATCTTATTGTTTTTATTAAATCCACAATAGGTGCATTCATTGGTACAGTAGTTTGATATATATATTGGGATATACAAACTTATTATCTTTCCAAATTGTTGTATACTTTTTTTCTGAGCGACCTTTGCCATCTCCTCTAGATGATCTTTAGCTTTAGGAGATAATAGATTTAAAAAATCATATCTAGTTAATTTTTCTTTTTTTATAGATCTTTTTATATCTTCATGGGTAATTTCTTTTATATATTTTTCCATATCAAATTTTTTAATTTTTTCTATCTCTTTATAAAATGACATCTTTCCTCCTAATATTTTTTATACAAAATTCTATCTAGTTATTGTGTAAAAATCCTGTCAATGGTGAAGACGCATTGGCATATCTACTTTCTTCTGCCATCTTGGCATTGTATGCTATCCTTCCTGCTTTTACTGCTAGTGCAAATGCTTTCCCCATTAAGGCAGGATTAGGTGAACATGCTATTGCAGTATTTACAAGGACTGCTGCTGCTCCCATCTCCATAGCTTCTGCAGCTTGAGAGGGTTTTCCAATCCCTGCATCTACTATGATTGGTAGATCTATATTTTCTATCATTATCTCTATAATTGATTTTGTCTCAATCCCACGATTTGATCCTATAGGTGAACCAAGGGGCATCACTGCTGCT